>Ga0224501_10000008_pt1 | contig 266354 bp, 229 predicted proteins | sample SF_Oct11_sed_USG_4_FD_169105 | JGI IMG/M metagenome (GOLD analysis project Ga0224501, IMG submission 169105) | Sediment microbial communities from San Francisco Bay, California, United States - SF_Oct11_sed_USGS_8_1 | ecosystem: Environmental > Aquatic > Marine > Sediment | place: USA...
AGCGGAGGTAGAAGCGGAGGTAGAAGCGGAGGTAGAAGCGGAGGTAGAAGCGGAGGTAGAAGCGGAGGTAGAAGCGGAGGTAGAAGCGGAGGTAGAAGCCGAGGTAGAAGCGGAGGTAGAAGCGGAGGTAGAAGCGGAGGTAGAAGCCGAGGTAGAAGCGGAGGTAGAAGCCGAGGTAGAAGCAGATACCGAAGCGGAAGTTGTCGCTGAGATTGAAACGGAAGTAGAAGTTGCAATGGATGCCCAGACAGAAGTGGAATCTGAGACAGATCTCATTGATGTGGGCCTGGAAAATCCGATCGAAACAACACACAAAACGGATTTCCTGGATGAAGAACCGGAAAAACCTCTAACAGTCTACAAAAAGGATGTTTTCTCCGTGTATCCTGCGGCTCCAGCAGAATCTCGAGGGATGGAAAAGTCAGAGGAACCGCTATCCACCGAAATCCCATCAATACCGGATTCACTCAAATACACGGTATTTGGCACGGAAGCGGTCAGGGAAGCCTTGTCCCAGGCTGAGGTGGCCTTCACCCAAGCACCGGCTCCCCTGGAGCTTGAACCACAGGAACCGGTTTTAGAACCAGAGCAATCCAACTCGTCGGTAACAGAAGTGCCAACTGTCCCGGAACCACAGAGTAAGCAGCCAAGCATTCCGGATTGGGGGCAAAACAAGTTTCAGTGTCTCAGCTTCGATGTAGGAGGAACCACCATGGCGGCTCCCTTAGATCAATTGGACAGCGTGGTGACATGTAAAGGCAAGGTTCATTTTGTTCCGGGTCAGTCTCACTGGTTTCGAGGAATGTACCGTAATCGGGGTCTTACCGTGCGTATTATTGATTTGGATCTTTTGATTAATCCCGAGGCTCAAGTTGATGAAAATATTAGATTTATAATGCTATTTGACCGGGGTCGCTGGGGTTTTGTATGTAACTCGGTGGATAGCATCTTTTCGTTGGAACCCGGCCAGGTTCGTTGGCAGCGTTCGACTCAAGTTCCTTGTATTTTGGGGACGGTGGTGGATCTGATGTGTCCCTTGCTGTGCCCGGACGAGCTGCGGCGAATGTTGGATTGATTCTTAGTGGTATGGATTGTGCAGCTTTTAAACTTGGAAATTCTTGTTCGATCTGACTTTGGTAAGGAATTATGGAAAATTCAGCGCAAAATTTTGCCGAAAACCCCATGGTCCGGTGGGTAACCTTCCACCTGGAAAATGAAAAATACGGCATAAATGTGATGCAGGTACAGGAAGTGTTGCGGGTGACGGAAATCGCACCTGTTCCCGGTGCCCCCGACTATGTTCTGGGGATTATCAATCTACGCGGTAATGTGGTCACGGTAATTGACTCGCGAAAACGTTTTGCCCTACCGGAAAAAGAGTCAGATGACGCAACTCGCATTGTGATTGTGGAAGTGGGCGAACAAGTGGTGGGGATTTTGGTTGACAGTGTTGCTGAGGTCGTGGAGCTGCGGCTGTCGGAGATTGAAACCGCACCCAATGTGGGTACGGAAGAAAGTGCCAAGTTCATCCAAGGTGTTGCCAGTGTGGATAGTGAGCTGCTCATCATTATTGATTTGAACAAGCTGCTAACTGACGAACAATGGATGGAAATGCTGGCCCTTTAGTTTTTCAAAGGCTTTAGGCGTAAGTGAGTGAAGTATGATGGAAATCGGGAAAGTAGACACAGGCTTAATCGTTCACAAAGTCGATCCTAAAATCAAACCGGATAACGAACGAAAGGAAAACAACAAACGGCAACAACCTCGAAAGAGGGATAAAGAGCCCTCAGCGGGAGTAGAGCCCTCAGCGGGAGTAGAGCCCTCAGCGGGAGTAGAGCCCTCAGCGGGAGTAGAGCCCTCAGCGGGAGTAGAGCCCTCAGCGGATAAAGCCCCTTCTGAAAACGGCGATACTCCGCACATCGATGATTATGTATAGGTGGTGATATGACAAATGTAGCTGCATCAGTACCCATTGGATTTCTGACAACCATCATGATTGTATTTTGCGTGCTATCGGTGGGCGCATTCAGTACGCTTATTTTTGTGTACTTGCGATTTCAGAAATTCGCCATGGAACAAGAGGCGGTAATCAATCGCCTTCACGATGATTTCAACGCCATGTGCGCGGCTGCAGTTGGGGTAGACAGTCACTTGGCGCGTCTGGAGGAACGAACCCGAACCCTATTACAACGCCAGGATCAACTGGAAATGCAAGAACCGGTGGGTGACAACTATCAGCACGCCATCAGTTTGGTCCGGAACGGCGCTGGTATTGACCAATTAATGAGTGATTGTGGTTTGGCTCGAGGCGAGGCTGAGTTATTGCTGTTGGCCGGTAGCATGGATCGGGTGAATTAAATCAAACAGTATTCATTACCGTCATACCAGAAAAAAAGTAATGCCAGAAAAAAAATGGTATACCCGGCGGGGCCGGGAAATTCGGGGTCCGTATCCGGAAGCGGAAATTCAACGCTTTCTGCTATTGGGAAGAATAACCCCTGAAGACAACATTAGCGTGGACCAATTCAATTGGCGCACCGTGGCGGATTTACCGCACCTGATTCCCGAAGAGCTGACACTGGACCTTAGTGTGGCGGAGAACCGCGAGCGTCTGGAAGCCCGTCGCAGAAAAGCCGATGAACGAGCAGTGGATCGACGCCAACAATATCGAGACCCCATAGCCGATCGTCGAACTGAAACCCCATCCCCCTCTCCAACAACCTTAATGGGGAAAAATTCTCCATCCCGCGAGCTGGTTATTTTCCGGTCTTTGTTTACCTTGTTACTACTGGGGGTTGGGGTGTATGCCGGCTTGGTGCTTACCGGAGCAGAGTCGCCTCAACCCGCTGATTGTTTTGTCCCTGCAGCTCCTGGTGTGAATTGGAGCTATTGTGTGATGGATTCTTTGCAATTAGATCATCGCAATTTACAGGGAATGCGCTTGGACCATGGTGTGTTCCGTAATGCGGATTTCTCCGGTGCGGATCTAAACGGAGCTGATTTGTCTCATAGCCACTTCACTGCGGTGAATTTTAATCTGGCCAATTTGAATCGGGTTCGATTGGCCGCTACTGTTTTAACCGCAGCAGATCTCTCCGGGGCAGATTTAAGAGCTGTGGATTTGTCCGGTGCCGTGTTACCGCAGGCGAATTTACGTCAGGCGGATTTGCGTGGTGCCGATCTGCGTGGGGCAATTTTGACGGGCGCGAAAATGGAATCGACTCTCCTGGATGGAGCGAAGCTGGACGGGGCAGTGTGGGTGGATAAGCGAGTCTGTGGCCCGAACTCAGTAGGAATTTGCCGGCTCATACCTGATGGTTGAAACTTAGAAAGATTCGGTCGTGTATCTGGACACCTGTATTTGTTTGGACCAGTAGTTGTCACTTAGACCGGCTTTGCGTTTTAAATGGATCCAGAATTGGCTTTTCTCAGGCAGTTGTTCCCAAACCGAGGGTAAAAATGTAGCTCGGTGACCGCCTGCCTCCAGGATTAAACCATCCTCTCCGGGATTTATTATTTCCAACAACTCTTGTTCCGAAGTAAACCGTAAGGCACAAGGCGGATTAAGGACCGAAATTTTTATGTGCAACAAGTCTCTTTCCGTTTGAGTCAGGGGAGGGAAGCGCGGATCCTTGAACGCCGCGCTGTGTGCATTATAAGCCACATCCAGAACCAAAGGTTGTCGGGCTTCCAATGTACCCATGCAACCGCGCAACTGTTGCTCGATTGTCAGGGTAACAAAACTGGCTCGGTGCTGTTGTAACGTTGGGTTGAAAGCGTTTAAATCCAGGTCGATACGGTGTTTGTGCCGCGATGCTAAACCGTAATCAATGGCGGCTGCGGCGGTGTGGAGTAAGTTTTCCCGGTCCTCTTTATCCACGATCTTTTTAACTCCACTCTATTGTGCTTCGACCACAAATGCTGCGTAACCCACCACCTCATGGCGTGGGCCGGCCGTATCACCGGAGTTTCGACAATCCACCAAAGTGGCTTTGAGCGATTTGCGTTTCAACAAGCACAGCAGTCCTTTCAGTGGAACCGCGCCGCAGGCATGTTGGGAATCAATCTTGTTTATGTCAAGGGACTCAATGGCTTGGCAAGTCACCGCATCCAACCGTTTGGCGGTTTCGTAGTCATGGTAATGGCTCAAATCAGAACTGATGACTATCAATGTTTCTTCTCCACCCCAAAGTTGCTCCAGCAGTATAGCCACTTGATCTTGAGGGCAGTCGCCCACTACGATGGGTACCAGACTGAAACGATCCAATGCCATTTGTAAAAAAGGTAAATGTACTTCAAGACTGTGTTCCAAGCTATGTGCTTGATCCATCACTTTCACAAAGGGTAGAGTCGTCGCGGATTCGATGGCCGCTTGATCCAGGGGGATGTCTCCCAGTGGTGTGGCAAACGCCGTTGCACCACTGCAAGCGCAGCCAAAAAGGGGGACGCGATGTGACGGGCCCAGCAACACCACCCGGGTAATGCTGGAGCGTACCGTCTCCAGACGTCGGTAGGCACTGGCGGCTACCGGTCCGGAATAAATATAACCGGCATGAGGGGCTATGATCGCCTTGGGAGCAACACTTTGCATCGATACCGGCTGCAACAGAGTTTGCAATGTCTGCCGTAATTGTTGCGGATCACCAGGATAAAACATGTTAGAAACAGCAGCTTGGCGTATCATCTTGGGTATCCCGGTGCATGTCGATTTTTAAGTAAGCTGTTGATGGAGAAATACTAAAAAAAGGTCGCAAAACCCATTATATTTAAAGTATAGGCAATTGTTACAACATAATGTTACAACAGGCGCGCATGCACAGTCATCACACAGTACCAACTCAATATTGGCATAAACTGGAGCAGGGGGATCGAGTCCAGTGCGATCTTTGCCCACGTTATTGCACACTCCACGAAGGCCAGCAGGGCTTGTGTTTCATTCGTGCCTGTCAAGACCAGAAAATTGTACTCACCAGCTATGGCCGCTCCAGCGGTTTTTGTGTTGACCCCATAGAAAAGAAGCCCTTAAACCATTTTTATCCCGGTACATCGGTGTTGTCATTCGGTACTGCCGGATGCAATCTCGCCTGCAAATTTTGCCAAAACTGGGACATGAGCAAATCTCGGGAAATGGATACTCTGGCAGGGACGGCCACTCCGGAGCAATTGGCACGAGCGGCACAGACACTGCGTTGTAAAAGTGTTGCTTACACGTACAACGACCCGGTTATATTTTTGGAGTACGCGGTCGATGTGGCACAAGCCTGCCATGAGGTGGGTGTTAAGTCCGTTGCCGTTTCCGCAGGTTATATTTGTGAAAAACCGCGGGAGCTTTTTTTCAAACATATGGACGCAGCTAATATTGACCTGAAAGCCTTCACTGAGCGTTTCTATTACAAACTTACCGGTGCCCACATGCAAAATGTGTTGGATACCCTGTTGTACATCAAACACCACACGCAAGTGTGGCTGGAAATCACCACCTTGTTAATACTCGGAGAAAACGACTCCGATAAAGAACTCCATGAACTTAGCAACTGGGTCCGTGAAAACCTGGGCTCGGAAGTCCCGCTGCACTTCACCGCGTTTCATCCCGACTGGAAAATGAAAGACCACCCGTCAACACCGGCCGCCACATTACTTAAAGCGCGAAACATCGCCTTGGAAAACGGCTTGCAGCATGTTTATGTGGGTAATGTCCACGCCGAGGCCGCCGACAGCACCTACTGCACAAACTGCGGCCACAAGGTCATTGGGCGGGATTGGTATGAATTGAAAGCCTGGCATCTCGACGTCAAAGGCTGTTGTGACAAGTGCGGCCATGTCCTGGCAGGACATTTTGACCCACAGCCGGGGGAGTGGGGGGCAAAGCGATTACCAGTGAGGATGGAGGATTTTGTGTAGGGGGTGCATGTTTTGTGCTCACTTGGGTGCTGAAGGTTAATTCGATGCTGGATTGGTACTTAATCAAAATTATTCCGCCCCCAAACCCAAACCCAAACCCAAACTTGATACTATCCCCCCCAACCCGGATAATCCCCCCTTAACCATCAAACCCTCTGGATACTACGTGTTTTTCGAAAAAGTCCTCAATTGCCTGCAAATCAACGACCCCCAACAAAAAACCCAAACTTGTGAGCAATTATGGCGGGAGTGGCAGTCAGGTCACTTTGGGAAGACCGATTTCCATCAACCTTTGGAACACAGCGAATATGAGGTAGGACACCCGCAAAAACCCCGCTTGGTTCATCCGCGCGAATTACCCAAGCGCAGTGTGCATACCCCACAGGGTATTGCCACCATGGTGCATGCATTTGCTCACATTGAATTCAATGCGATCAATTTGGCATTAGATGCGGTTTATCGATTTCGTGGCTTGCCCGCGCAGTATTATGATGATTGGCTCAGAATTGCTGCAGAGGAGGCTTATCATTTCAAATTACTGCAAGGAGCGTTGCATACTCGCGGATTCCATTACGGTGATTTTGATGCTCACAACGGTTTGTGGGATATGGCGATGCGTACAGCTCATGATCCTCTGGTACGCATGGCAGTGATTCCAAGGGGCTTAGAGGCTCGTGGTCTGGATGTTACTCCGGCGATTTTGGAAAAATTTCGTGCCGTGCAGGAGAATGACCTGGTGCAGATTCTGGAGATTATTTTGCGTGATGAAATCGGTCATGTACATTGCGGTACATATTGGTTCAATTACCTTTGCGAGCGAGATGGTGTGTCATCACAAGAGACCTTTGAGCGATTGGTGAGACAATACGGCAAGGAAGGGGTAAAATCCCCCTTACATCGGCAAGCCAGGATACAGGCCGGGTTTAGCGAAGCGGAGTTGCTTTTTTTGGAAGGGTTAGAAGGATTGGAATGAGTCAGCAAATACTAGAAACACAGCATAGATACAGCGGGTCCGGTTTAACTCACTGCACGGGTGCTACCTTGTTGTCGAGTGTGTTATTACTCGGTACGTTGCTACAAGGCTGCGGTACGGCAGGCACCAGGCAGGCCGAATCACCAAAGAACGAAGTGGCGGTGTTACGCTATGAGGTTCGAGAGCCTGGGCGGGATAAGGCGTATGTGAGCGAGATTTTGGTAAGCAAAACCCGAATGGTGATGTGGGAGCCGGGAAATGCCAAGGATTTCCTTATGTTTGACCGGCAAAGCCAAACCATTTACAGCGTGACATCGGATGACCAGACGGTGTTTGTCATAAAAGCCAAACCCGTGGCAGGGGAGCCGCCCATGGCACTGGAAAATGTGGAAGTCTCTCAGCCCAGTTCCGCCATGCCAAAAATACAAAATATGCCGGCCACCCACTATCGCTACGATGTCAATGGTAAACATTGCTACGATGTGGTGAGTTTACCTGAGAATTTTTTGCCTGACGTACGACAGGCGTTGGTAGAATACCGTACCGTGTTGGCAGGGGAACACGCAGCCGGTCTCGCAAACTCACCTAAAGATCAGTTGCAGGCCTGTGATTTGTCGATCAATATTTTTCATCCGGTCAAGCATTTACAGCACGGTGTTCCCATCCGGGAATGGGATCGCAAGGGCAAGCAGCGATTTATGGTGGATTTCCGTGAAAAATGGTTGGCCGATATGAGCCGCTTTGATCTGCCGCAGGGCTATCAACACTATTCGATCTATTAAAATCCTATTCGATTCGGCTGACATCAAGCCGACATGGGGACAGTCAGTAGTTCGCAGCCTAACTCATTACAGCGTAATACGCTGCCCTGGTGGTACCAGTCGCCCAGGACGATGCGTTGTACGGTTTTTGATTCGATGTGGAAACTGTGCACGCCAGGGCGATGGGTATGGCCATGGATGAGACGTGTAGCTTGGTATTGTTGCATGGTTTGCTTCACACAGTGTTGATTGACGTCCATAATGTCTTCGGTTTTATAGCGGTTCGCTTCGCTGCTTTGTTGACGCAACGATCCCGCGATTTGCAATCGTTCCTCCACCGTTTTGGATAACAACATGCGTTGAGTGTTGGGATCGCGAAACTGTTGCCGTAGTTTCATATATTCCACATCATCTATGCACATGGAATCCCCGTGCATTAACAATGTGGTTTCTCCCCAAAGCTGAATGACACTGGGGTCGTCGATAAGACGGCAGCCGCTGAGCTTTTCAAACTGAGAACCCAGGAGAAAGTCCCGGTTACCGTGCATGACGTCTACCGGACAGAGTGCACTGAATTGATTTAATGCCTGTAAGACTTTCTCCAAACCGGGTTCGATATAGTCATCGCCGATCCAGTACTCAAACAAGTCCCCTAATATGTACAGATGTTCTGTGTGTGCTGCCTGGTCCTGCAGAAACCGGCAAAACAAGTCGATCGTACCGGCTTGCTTGGCAGTCAAATGCAGATCGGAAATAAACAGAGTCGTCATGTCAAAAGGGGCAGATTATTTGCCTGCCCCAGGTAGTGAGTCGTGGGAATGGGCAATCTCGTTAACTACTGTTAGAGCATTTCCGCTTTTTCTATAACGATATCATCTACCGGTACGTCCTGATGGCCCATTTTGCTGGTGGTAGACTGGCCTTTGATGTTGTTGACGACATCCATACCATCCACTACTTTACCAAACACGCAATAGCCCCAGCCGTGCGTATCCTCAGAGGTGAAATTGAGGAAGTCATTTTTGGCTACATTAATAAAAAATTGAGAGCTGGCGGAATGGGGGTCGTTAGTGCGCGCCATGGCGATGGTACCTACTTCGTTAGTCAGGCCATTGTTTGCTTCGTTTTTGATGGGGTCATGGGTAGCCTTAGGTTGCATGCCCGCTTCCATGCCACCTCCCTGAATCATAAAACCGTCGATGACTCGGTGAAACAGCGTGCCATCGTAAAATCCTTCACTGACATAGCGCTCAAAATTCTTCGCGGTTACGGGCGCTTTGTCGTGGTCCACTTCAATGTCGATGTTTCCAAAGTTGGTTTGTAGTCTAATCATGAGTCGTCCTGTCAAAATGTTTATGGTTTTGCCGCGGGTTCGTCCGCCAGAATAGTGGCATTCAGAATGACTACCGGCGTATTGGGCACGTCTCGGAAAGGGCCTTGCATGCCTGTGGGGGTTTTTCGGATACGGTCTACCACATCCATACCGGATGCTACTCGACCGAATACGGTATATCCCCAACCACGAATACTCTCAGAACGATAGTTTAAAAATTCGTTGTTTACCACATTAATAAAAAACTGAGCGGTGGCAGAATGGGGTTGATTGGTGCGAGCCATGGCAACGGTGCCGCGTTCGTTTTTAAGGCCATTATTAGCTTCGTTACGAATCGGGTTATGGGTGGGTTTTTGTTGCATGTCTTCGGTAAAACCGCCACCCTGAACCATAAAGCCATCAATCACCCTGTGGAAAATAGTGCCATTGTAAAACCCATTTTTCACATAGGCCAAAAAGTTTTGAACCGTCATGGGTGCCCGGGTGGCATTGAGTTCCAGAACAATATTACCCATGGAGGTTTCCAGCTGAACTTTATACAGTTTATCAGCGGCCAATGCGGTGGTGCTGATGATACTGAAACACAACAGAGCCAGACCTGCAGCGGAGGTTTTCAAAGTTTTCATGTTCAGGGTTCCCCAAAAAATTGAACGTGGGGCAATAATACACTTTTTCCCCGGTGGGTCACAGTGGAAGTCCATGATTTTGTCTGGCTTTTCACGTCACCTAATTAATCGATGGGTGAGTCGGTATGGGAATGGAGTTGTTAACATCCAGGCAATGTAGCAATTGAAAATTGCAGTTATTATTAATGCCATTCACGGAATTAATCGGAGCTTCCCTAGGGTTTTCTCCCGGTAAATTTGTTACTATTCGCGAAAAATGAACTCATTATTTAACGACCAATCAAAAGGCTATAAGCGGACCATGTTGCACATCTATAACAATTTGAGCAAACAGAAAGAACCCTTTACTCCCATTGATCCGCAACGGGTGCGCATGTATGTGTGCGGTATGACCGTGTACGATTTGTGCCATGTGGGACATGCTCGTGCATTGGTGGTGTTCGACTTGGTGTATCGCTATTTGTGCCGCCTCTATGGTGCGGATCATGTGTCCTACGTTCGCAATATTACCGATATTGATGACAAGATCATCAAGCGTGCCGCTGAAAACGGCGAGCCGGTCGATCAGTTAACTCAGCGCTATATCGAGGAAATGGACCGGGATGCGGATGCCTTGCGGGTTTTGCGACCCAATGAGGAGCCGCGAGCCACCCACTATATGGACCAGATCATCGCCATGATTAAGGTGCTGGAACAAAAAGGCTTTGCTTATGCTGCAGCCAATGGCGATGTGTATTACTCGGTAAGCAAATTTGCCCACTACGGTCAGTTGTCGGGGAGGCAATTACAGGATTTACGCGCTGGGGAGCGTGTGGATGTGGATGAAGCCAAGGTCGATGCCCTGGATTTTGTCTTATGGAAAAGTGCCAAACCCGGTGAACCCAGTTGGGAGTCACCTTGGGGGTCAGGCCGTCCCGGTTGGCATATCGAATGCTCTGCCATGTCGACCCAGTGCCTGGGGGACCATTTCGATATTCACGGCGGTGGTTTGGATTTACAGTTTCCCCATCATGAAAATGAAATCGCCCAGAGTGAGGCGGCCACCGGTCGAAAGTTTGCCAACGTCTGGATGCACAATGGCCATGTGCGCGTGGATAACGAAAAAATGTCCAAGTCATTGGGTAACTTTTTCACTATCCGTGAAGTATTGCAGCAATACGATGCGGAAGTGATGCGATTTTTTATTCTCAATAGTCATTACCGCAGTCCTTTGAATTATTCCGATCAACATTTGGATCAGGCCAAGGAATCCTTGCGAACCCTGTATCAGACCTTGCGAGGCATCAGTCCGGAAGGGAGCATGAAGAGGGTGCAGGGAATGGACATTGCAACGGAAAGCCCATACGCACAGCGCTTTTACGCCGCCTTGGACGACGATTTCAATACGCCTAAGGCTTTTTCCGTTCTATTCGATTTGTCTCGAGAGCTTAATCGGGTGCGCGAAACGGACACGCAGCAGGCCAAAGCTCTGGGTGGAGAATTATTGGCCCTAGGGGGGTTGTTGGGTTTATTGCAGCAAGACCCGGAGCAGTATCTTCAAGGCGGGGAACATGCCGGAGGCCTGGACAACGAAGCGGTGGATCAGTTAATTCAGCACCGAAATGAAGCCAGGGCTACCAAAAACTGGGCCGAATCCGACCGCATCCGTGACTTGCTGGCAGCCGACGGCATCGTTTTGGAAGACGCAGCGGAGGGCACTCGCTGGCGCCGCGAGTAGATTCTACCAACGGTTCATGCTGCGAGATGGGCTGTTGGGACGGTTGGAGGACGTTGCACTCATCCAACCTACAATCGAGCCAATAGCAGTGGGCGAAAGGTGGAGTTTGCTTATGATCGGCGTCACCGCACCCGCAGCCACCTTATCTTATAGTCGGGTGTTGCTGTTCTGCCGCTTCCAGAGTGTTCTGTAACAGCGTAGCCACAGTCATAGGACCCACGCCACCGGGCACCGGGGTAATCCAAGCCGCTTTTTGGCTGGCGGCCTGAAAATCCAGATCACCCACCAGTTTGCCTTCGGCGTTGCGGTTGGTGCCCACGTCGATGACGATAGCGCCTTCCTTAATCCAGTCGGCATCGACAATGCCCGGTTTGCCCACGGCCACCACCAATATTTCGGCTCGACGAACGTGTTGTTCCAAATTTTTGGTGAAGCGGTGACAAGTCGTGACGGTACAACCGGCCAACAAAAGCTCCAGAGACATGGGTCGACCAACAATATTGGAAGCGCCCACCACCACCGCTTCTGCACCTTTGAAGTTTACCCCCGTGTGTTCCAGCAGGGTGATAATTCCTTTGGGGGTGCAGGGTCTGAGAATGGGTTGGCGTAAGGCCAGGCTGCCCACATTGTAGGGGTGGAAGCCGTCCACATCCTTATGGGCATCAATGCTGGCGATTATGGAACCAGAATCAATATGCTCCGGTAAGGGAAGTTGGACCAATATACCATCCACGTCGGGATTCCGGTTTAATTGATCCACCAGATTCAATAATGTTTCCTGACTGGTTCCTTCCGGCAAGTCATAGGCCAGAGAATGAAACCCTGCCTCCTCACAAGCCCGGCGTTTGCTGCCTACATAGACCTGGGAGGCGGGATCCGCTCCCACCAGTACGACGGCTAATCCGGGCGGGCGCAAGCCTTGGGTTTGGCGTTGCTGAACTTCTGCCCGGATCTGATTTCGAATCTCTTGGGCAATGGCTTTGCCGTCAATGATGTTTGCGCTCATGAAAAGTTGCTTCGGTGGTCAGTTTAGGAGTGCACATTATAAACCTTGGTTTTGTCGAAACAAGGATTTAGCTCAAATTCCGCAAGGTGAATCGGGGGATTCAGGTAATGGCTTATTTTTACTTGATAATTGCTCGCAACATCCGTAATATTCGCCACTCGTTGGCGGATTGACCATAGCGCATTCCCTATGGGGAAGTTATAATTGCCGCACCGGGGTATAGCGCAGTCTGGTAGCGCGCCTGCTTTGGGAGCAGGATGTCGGGAGTTCGAATCTCTCTACCCCGACCAAATTACTGCTAAAGTGCCACCTAAAATCGGTATGCACTGATGTATAAAGGTAACCCTTGCGCCCGTAGCTCATCTGGATAGAGCATCGGCCTTCTAAGCCGAGGGTAGCAGGTTCGAGTCCTGCCGGGCGTACCAAATAAGAGACCGGTGGGATAGATATTAGAACCGGTTGGTCAGTTTGGCCGGAGGCCAATTGGCCTTGTTGAAAGTTCGTTAACAATGTTAATTTGTTAATGCTGGTTTATTAACACTATTTTTTAACAATATAAAGTTAATGGTGGGCGTAGCTCAGTTGGTAGAGTCCCGGATTGTGATTCCGGTTGTCGTGGGTTCGAGCCCCATCGTCCACCCCATTTTATGACGAGTGGCACAGGCCTGTGTAACCCGTTCTTGGGCCATTAGCTCAATTGGTAGAGCAGTTGACTCTTAATCAATTGGTTGTAGGTTCGAGTCCTACATGGCCCACCATGCGTCAGCAGTCGAATTCCTCGAATTCGATTGAAGTAAATCGCTTTGATAACCAACAGTGCCACCTGTTTGTGTGACTACAAAGCACCACAAAAGCCCGACTCATGGGCTTTTTTTATTTTTTGTTCTGTTCGGCTGTTATACAATGGCCGATTCGGCGAAAGTGGCGGAATTGGTAGACGCGCTGGATTTAGGTTCCAGTGGGGTAACCCGTGAGAGTTCGAGTCTCTCCTTTCGCACCATATTATTAGAACCTATCTCAAAATTAAGATGCGTTTAGACGAGGGCTCACAGCGCAGGCTGGAGAGTGTTCCTAAAAACAAAGTTTACTCGCGATTTGTCGTTTTTACGTGGTTTTTGAGAATGGCAATAACGAAGTATGTATGTAAAAAATTGATTTTGAGATAGGTTCTAGAATCCCACATTTGAGTACTATGGAGATAAACCATGCAAGTTTCTGTTGAGACAACCTCTGGTCTGGAGCGTCGAATGACGGTAGAGATTCCCAAGGCGGATATCGATCAGGAGGTGCAAAAGCGATTAAAGTCCTTGGCTGGGAAAGCCCGGTTGTCTGGATTTCGACCAGGTAAAGTACCCTTCAGCGTGATTCAAAAACGTTATGGTGGCCAAGTACAGCAGGAAGTCATTGGTGATGTCATGCAATCCAGTTTTTATGAAGCGCTGACTCAAGAGAAACTGATTCCGGCAGGACGCCCTCAAATTGAACCAACGGAACAATCCGAAGAAAGCGATTTGCAATACATCGCAACTTTTGAAGTTTTACCCGAAATCTCCGTATCGGTAGACAGCATTGCAGTAGAAGAACCTCAGGTGGAAATATCCGATGAAGATATCGATAAAATGATCGAGGTGATTCGAAAACAGCAAAATGAATGGGAACCGGTGGAGCGTGAAGCCCAAGATGGCGATCAGGTTACCATCGACTTTACCGGCAAGATCGATGGTGAGGTCTTTCCAGGCGGTAGCGGCGAAGGAATGTCGGTGGTTATCGGTTCAGGGCGGATGATTAAAGGATTCGAAGAGGGTTTGGCGGGATGCAAAACCGATGAACAGAAAACCCTGTCGCTGCAATTTCCAGAGCAATACCATGCCGCCGATCTGGCTGGAAAGCCGGTGGAATTTGATATCACCGTGAAGAAAGTGGAACAAGCTGTGCTACCTGAAATAAATGATGAATTTGCAGCCAAAATGGGTGTCACAGAAGGTGGGTTGGTGGTGTTTCGCGAACAGGTCAAGGCGAATATGCAGCGGGAACTGGATCAGAATAAGCGCAGTAAACTCAAGCAACAGGTAATGGACGGCCTATACGAACACAATAAATTCGATGTCCCCAAGGTTATGGTGGAGAACGAAATCCAAGCTTTAATGCAACAAGCCGGACAACAAGCGCCGGGAATGGAGCTAAAAAGTGAAAACTTTGAAGAACAAGCTAGACGCCGGGTCGCAATCGGTCTAATTTTATCTGAGGTTGTTAAACAACATAATATCAAAGTGTCACCCACGAAAGTTCGGGAAATGGTTGAAAATTTAGCCGCAGGCTACGAAATGCCGGATGAAGTCGTAAAATATTACTATAGTAATAAAGAGAGACTGCAAGAAGTTGAGAATTTCGCCTTGGAAGACGAAATTGTGAATTGGGTCATGTCACAAGCTAAAGTGTCTCCCAAATCCAGCAGTTTTGACGAATTTATGAATCCCGGCAGGTAAAAAAGCCTGTTTCGGGTCGCAGTCGTGGGTATTTGTTAATTAATTGTAACTAAGGGAAAGGATTTTACACCTATGAACAATGGCCAATTCAATACGACGGTCGGATTAAACTTAATACCCATGGTTGTGGAGCAATCCGCCCGCGGTGAGCGTTCCTACGACATATATTCCCGCCTGCTGAAAGAGCGAGTGGTTTTTCTGGTGGGGCCCGTGGATGATCACACGGCCAATATTATTGTGGCGCAGCTGTTATTTCTGGAATCGGAAAACCCGGATAAAGATATTAGTTTTTATATTAACTCCCCCGGTGGGTCCGTAACCGCTGGGTTGTCTATCTATGACACAATGCAATTTATCAATTGTGATGTAAGTACCATGTGTATTGGTCAGGCTGCGAGCATGGGAGCTTTGTTGTTAACCGGCGGTACTAAAGGTAAACGCTTTTGCTTGCCACACTCACGTATGATGATTCATCAACCGCTGGGTGGGGTACAAGGGCAAGCCACGGATATTGAAATTCATGCCCGGGAAATCCTCAAAGTCAGAGATCGTCTGAATCAGATCATGTCACATCATACCGGCAAACCCATTGATAAGATTTCCGTCGACACAGACCGGGATAACTTCATGAGTGGGCAGGAATCGGTTGAGTACGGTTTAATTGACAAAGTATTACACACTCGGGAGACCATGGGCTCAGAGTGACGTTTGTAACTTATTGAATTAAAAAGGGAAGAAAAATCGCAGTTGCTATCCGAGCGCGTTTACAGTTAAAGTAAAGCTCGTTGTTAGACGATAACATTTTTAACTTCGCTGGGGGTACTGAGGGGTGTCCCTGCAATTTCTAAGTTTAAGAGGTCGGGTATGAGCGATGATAAACACAATAAGGGTGATGATAGCGGGAAATTGCTGTATTGCTCTTTCTGTGGCAAGAGTCAGCATGAAGTTAGAAAACTAATTGCTGGACCCTCAGTATTTGTCTGTGACGAGTGCGTCGAGCTTTGCAACGACATTATTCGCGAAGAAGTTGAAGACAAATCCTCTAACTTGGGTGGCAGTAAACTTCCCACGCCTAGAGAAATCAACGAAATACTGGACGAATATGTTATCGGCCAGCCCCGAGCCAAGAAAATTCTTTCCGTAGCCGTTTACAATCATTACAAACGATTGGAAGCCGGCCAGAAAAAAGACGATGTGGAACTGGCCAAAAGCAATATTTTGCTCATTGGTCCTACCGGTAGTGGTAAAACCCTGCTGGCGGAGACTTTGGCACGATTGTTAAATGTTCCTTTTACCATCGCTGATGCCACCACACTCACCGAAGCGGGTTACGTGGGTGAGGATGTGGAAAACATCATTCAGAAGTTGCTGCAAAAATGTGACTATGACGTGGAAAAAGCCCAAACCGGTATTGTCTATATCGATGAAATCGACAAGATTTCCAGAAAATCCGACAATCCCTCCATTACCAGAGACGTTTCCGGCGAAGGCGTACAGCAAGCTCTACTGAAACTCATTGAAGGTACCATTGCTTCCGTGCCGCCTCAGGGTGGGCGTAAACATCCACAGCAGGAGTTTCTCCAGGTCAATACGGCCAATATCCTGTTTATTTGCGGCGGTGCATTTGACGGTCTGGACCGTGTTATTCGCGATCGTTCCGAAAAGAGCGGTATCGGATTCTCAGCACAAGTGCAAAGCAAAGAAGATAAGAAAAGTATCGGCGAAGTACTGGAAAATGTCGCTCCTGAGGATTTGACCAAATACGGTTTGATTCCCGAATTCGTAGGTCGGTTACCGGTTTTGGCCACTTTAAAAGAGTTGGACGAAGATGCGCTGGTACGAATTCTTACCGAACCCAAAAACGCCATTACCAAGCAATACGGCAAGTTGTTTGAAATGGAAAGCTGCGAGCTGGAATTTCGCACTGAAGGCTTATACGCCGTGGCCCGAAAGGCTATGGAACGTAAGACCGGTGCTCGTGGTTTACGTTCCATCCTGGAAAGCGTGCTTCTGGATACCATGTACGATCTTCCGTCTATGGAAGGTTTGTGCAAAGTAGTTATCGACGAAGATGTTATCGAGAACAAATCCAAGCCGTTGTTGATGTTTGAAGGCGAGCAAAGCCGGGCTGCATCCGATTAAGCAGACAACTCTTCTTAAAACGAGGTAGATTTCCCATTAACATCAAGGGTTATCGGTTCCATCAATCTTCACACTTCCCCTTGAAGTTAGGTATGTGTGTCCACACATTAATTAACACGGTAGTAAACCGGAGCTTCGCGATTGGCTGAAAACTCCGGTTACAGTTCACTTAAAGGGGAAACGAATGTCTGATCAGGGTGCTATTTCCAATGTGATTAACGACCAAATGCAGGTAATGCCTGTGTTGCCCCTAAGGGATGTGGTCGTGTACCCCTACATGGTTATTCCGCTATTTGTGGGTAGAGACAAATCCATCCTGGCTTTGGAAACGGCCATGGATGAAGACAAGCAAATCTTATTAGTGGCACAAAAAAATGCCTCTCAGGACGAGCCCGAAGTGGATGATTTATACCGCATCGGTACCGTTGCTAATATTCTTCAATTGTTGAAACTGCCTGATGGCACTATCAAAGTCCTGGTTGAAGGCAACCAACGAGCAAAAATCCTCAATATTCTAAGCTCTGAAGAGTATTTCAGTGCCCAAATTTCTCTGTTTGATGTCCAGGATGACGAACAGCTGGATGAGCGCGAATGCGAGGTGTTGATGCGCTCCGTGCTGGCGCAGTTTGATCAGTACGTTAAATTAAGCAAAAAAGTACCCCCTGAAATACTCAGCTCTTTAAGCAGTATTGAAGAGCCGGGCCGCTTGGCTGACACCATCGCTGCGCATATGTCCTTAAAAATTGACGAAAAGCAAAAAATTCTTGAGATGGCCGATTTGCGCGAACGGTTGGAGCATCTCATTGGTTTGATGGAAGCAGAAATTGATTTGTTACAAGTTGAGAAGCGCATTCGTGGCCGCGTCAAACGTCAGATGGAAAAGAGTCAGCGCGAGTATTATCTTAATGAGCAAATGAAGGCCATCCAGAAAGAACTGGGTGACTTGGATGAAGGTCATAACGAATTGGACGATTTGGCCAGGAAAATCGAAAAAGCCGGTATGTCCAAAGAAGCTCAGACCAAAGCGGAGTCTGAATTAAACAAACTCAAAATGATGTCACCCATGTCTGCAGAAGCGACAGTGGTTAGAAATTATATCGATTGGATTGTTAATGTACCGTGGAAAAAACGTTCCAAAGTACGCCACAATCTGGTGGAAGCCGAAGATGTGCTTGAGGCGGATCACTACGGATTAGAGAAAGTTAAGGAACGCATTTTGGAATATTTGGCCGTGCAGCAAAGAGCCAAAAAGGTTAAAGGTCCTATTTTGTGTCTGGTTGGACCTCCCGGCGTGGGTAAAACCTCCCTGGGTAAGTCCATTGCTCGAGCCACTAATCGCAAGTTTATTCGCATGGCATTGGGTGGCGTGCGTGACGAAGCGGAAATCCGCGGTCATCGTCGTACCTATATTGGTTCCATGCCTGGTAAGATTATTCAAAACCTGTCTAAAGTGGAAACACGTAACCCACTGTTTTTGCTGGATGAAATTGATAAGATGGCAATGGATTTTCGCGGTGATCCGGCTTCGGCTTTGCTGGAGGTTTTGGACCCGGAGCAAAATCACACCTTTAACGATCATTACCTGGAAGTGGACTACGATTTGTCCGATGTCATGTTTGTTGCTACGGCTAATACCATGAACATTCCGGGGCCCTTGTTGGATCGAATGGAAGTCATTCGATTATCCGGTTATACCGAAGACGAGAAGGTGAACATTGCAATTCGCTATTTGGTGCCCAAACAACGCAAGTCCAACGGCTTGAAAAAAGAGGAAATCGAAATTTCCGAGGCAGCCATCCGTGACATTATTCGTTATTACACCCGCGAAGCCGGAGTGCGTAATCTGGAGCGGGAAATTTCCAAACTTTGCCGTAAGGTCGTTAAGGAAATTCTGTTGCAGGAGAAAAGTGGGGCCGAGGTTGCACAAATCAGTATTGATATCGATGGTTTGGAGCACTATTTGGGTGTGAAACGCCATCGATTCGGGTTGGCCGAAGAAAAGGATCAACTGGGTCAGGTTACCGGTTTGGCTTGGACAGAAGTGGGTGGGGATTTGCTCACCATCGAAGCGGTGATGCTGCAGGGTAAAGGCAAACATGTGATTACCGGCCAATTGGGCGACGTCATGAAGGAATCGGTTCAAGCCGCCATGAGTGTGGTGCGTAGTCGTGCGAAAATGCTGGGTATTAAATCTCCGGACTTTTATGAGACCAACGATATCCATATCCATGTGCCCGAGGGCGCAGTACCCAAAGACGGTCCCAGCGCCGGTGTGGGCATGTGCACGGCCATTGTGTCAGTGTTAACCGGTATCCCGGTTAGGGCAGACGTAGCCATGACGGGCGAAATCACCTTACGGGGTGAGGTGCTTCCCATCGGCGGATTGAAGGAAAAACTGTTGGCTGCCCACCGGGGTGGAATTAAAACGGTATTAATTCCCGAAGAAAACGGTAGGGATCTAGCTGAGATTCCCGACAACATAAAAGAAAGTTTGGATATTCGTACTGTTAAATGGATAGATCAAGTATTGGAACTGGCTTTAACAGCCCAACCCAAGCCGCTGGAGGATGAAGTCCCTTTGGAAAAGTCCTCCGGTCCGGAAGAAGAAAGTAATAGTTTACAAAGGCATTGATAATACTTGCCTGCCGTAGCAGGCAAGTAACAGCAAATGCCTCTCTCGGCCGGTCGCTATCGGCATCCGTGCCTGTCGCGACACTATCTCATCCGTGAGCGTCGTCCGCGGCCTTTGAGGCATAATGCCATCCATGGCAAAAAAAAGGGAGGGGGGTGGGGGGTGGGGGTGCAGAGGCGGTTTTCTTGAGATTATCGAGTGACTCCTTGTTAACTTTTGGTTATTTCCTTGACAGATATTCACAGCCATTGGTATAAAGGCCTCCCGGTTTTGTTAGGTTGGAGCTTCGGGCTAACTATACTGTCCTCTGCGGATAGTACGGAGATTAGGCTCAACGACGCGAAGCTCGTGCCAGCGTTTTAAGAACCACCAGGGTAGGGGAAAGGGCTTGGATGCTTGTCGCTCACGTAAGCTACTCTTAATAAACTGTAAAAAAAGAGAGAGGTAACTATTTTGAATAAAGCTCAATTGGTCGATGCAGTTGCTGAAAGCGCAGATATTTCTAAAGCGGCTGCAAACCGTGCAGTGGATGGAATGATTGCCGCTATCTCCGGTGCTCTTAGTGGCGGCGAACAAGTTTCATTAGTAGGATTTGGTACATTTTTAGTACGTGAAAGAGCGGCCCGAACTGGTCGAAATCCAGCCACTGGCGAACCAATTTCTATCAAAGCGTCAAAAAATCCTGCATTTAAGGCTGGTAAAGCTCTCAAGGATGCCGTAAACTAGCGCGCTTTCAACGGTAGGGGGTGCTTAGCTCAGTTGGTAGAGCGTCGCCCTTACAAGGCGAATGTCGGGGGTTCAAGTCCCTCAGCACCCACCAAGTTAGGAGTGGTAGTTCAGTTGGTTAGAATACCGGCCTGTCACGCCGGGGGTCGCGGGTTCGAGTCCCGTCCACTCCGCCAAACTAAGAAGGCGTTCTGAAGCAGTTTGGAACGCCTTTTTATTTGAATAAATCTTTTATTAAAGATATTGGCTAAAGATCCTATTTTAAACTAAACGGTGAATCAGGCTTATGTTGTACGTCATTCGGGAACGCATGCAAGGTTGGATCGCTTGGGCGATTGTTATCATACTGATAGTACCGTTTGCATTGTGGGGTATACAAGAGTACTTCAATGAAGGTGGTCCCCAAGTGGTGGCCAACATCAATGGCGAAGAAATCAAACAGAGTGCCTATACCGAGGCTTTAAGCCAGGAACGCGGCCTGATGCAGCAACAATTGCAGCAGATGCGCCAGATTTTCGGTGAACAATACGAAATGCCCCTGTCGGATGAAGATATCAAGAAGCAGGCGATGGAAAAGCTGATCAACAGCGAACTGTTGCTGCAAAACGCCTCTGATATGGGTTTGCGAATTTCCGATGTTATGGTGGCCGGTCGAATTCGCTCCTTTGAAGCTTTCCAAGAAGACGGTAAATTTTCTCCTGAATTGTTTAAGAATTTCGCCTCTCGGCAGAATGGTGATTTCGGCCAGCTGGTGGCTAGGGATATGTTGACGCAGCAAATGCGTAACGCCGTAATGAACAGCGCCCTGGCGACCCCCAAAGACGTGGATCTCATGTTGCGTTTACAAGAACAAAAACGCGACGTAGAGTACTTCACACTCACAGCTGCCAAACACAAGCAAGATTCCGATGCCACTGACGAGGCAGTAAAGGCTTATTACGAAGCGCATAAAACAGAATTCATGAATCCTGAAAAGGTTAGCGTGGAATATGTGGAGCTGTCCGTTGCTGACCTGGGGCAGGCAGTGGAACCCAACGAAGAGGACTTGCGTGGTTATTACAAAGATCGCATGGGGCAATACCATGTGCCACCGGAAAGACGGACCAGTCATATCCTGATTTCTGTGGATGAAGGTGCTGATGAAGCCAAAATCAAAGCCGCAAAGGTTAAAGCGGAAGACATTCGCAAGCAATTACTAAATGGTGCTAAGTTCGAAGATCTGGCGAAAAAACATTCTGACGATCCCGGTTCTTCAAAGCTGGGTGGTGATATAGGTTTTTTTGGTAAAGGCAACCTGGACCCCAATTACGAAAAAGTCATGTTCGAAATGAAAAAAGGCGATCTGAGTGAGCCGGTGTTGAGTTCCTTCGGTTTCCATATCATCAAGTTGACGGATGTTCGTGAAGAACAAACCAAACCATTTGAAGCCGTTAAAGCCGAATTGGCCGCAGAATACAAAAAAGATCAAGCCAATAAAAAATACTTTGAAATGACTGATAAGCTCACCACTTTGGCTTACGAGGTGAATGATTCCTTGCAGGACGCCGCCGCCGCGGTCGGCTTGCCAATTAAAGAAAGCCCATTGTTTACTCGAAGCGGTATTCCATCCGATAAAATATTTTCCCATCCCAAAGTACTCAAAGCTGCATTTCAGGATGAGGTGTTAACACAACGTTATAACAGCGATCCTGTAGAAATCGGTGAGCATCATGTGGTTGTGTTGCGAATCAAGGCGCACGAGGAGAAAAGCCAACGTTCTTATGAAGAAGCCAAAGCCAGTGCAAAGCAAAAATTGCTGGTGGAGAAATCCAAACAAAACGCCAAAGAAAAGGGCGAAGCCGCCATTAAGAAATTGTTAGCCGGTGAAACCATGGATGCCATGGCAAAAATTCTGTCTTCGGAGGTTAAAAAAGAAGTTGGCCTGAAACGTACCGACCGTAAAATCGACATGAATATCGTTAAGCAAGCATTCAAACTCATAAAACCGCAGGCAGACAAAAAGTCCTACGACGGCTTAGTTCTTCCTAACGGCGACTATGTGGTCATGGCTGTTACTAAAGTTGAAGAAGCCGACCTGACAGCAATGGATGCAGCCAAGAAAACCAATACCCGACGTAGTTTGACTAATGTTGCCGGCGATACGGAGTTTGGTACGGTACTCACCAGTTTGAAGGATCGCGCTCGCATCCTAATCCTGGAAGAAAACTTATAAGCTTTGTAGAGTAGGGTGGGCAAGCTTTTCATGCCCACGCGGGCGAAAGGTGAGGTTACCCTTACCGTCTGGTTTTTATCGCTTCCTATGGAATCCCGATCAGTCTGCTCGGTGGAATACGTAAACTTTTCCACCTTACACAAACAATCGTGCCAATAGCAAAATTTACAGGGTCGGGAGGGTTTTTTGGGGAAGCGTTATGCCCATTCGCCCTGCATGTCGGCGAAAAACAAAAATGGCTGCTCGGTTCCCCCGGCAGCCATTTCGCATAACAGCCTTAAAAAAGCAAAATGAAACAGCTTATCCGAGCTGTCCCATACCCGTAATATTGTAACCACCATCCACGTACATAATTTCACCGGAAATCCCGGATGCCAGATCCGAACACAGGAATGCCGCGGCGTTACCTACTTCCTCTATGGTGACGTTACGTCGCAATGGGGTATTTTGCTCATTGTAATCCAGCATGGCGCGAAAATTCTTAATGCCGGAGGCGGCAAGGGTGCGAATGGGGCCGGCGGAGATGGCATTAACGCGAGTGCCTTCGGGACCGAGGCTGGCAGCCATGTAACGTACATTGGCTTCCAGGCTGGCTTTAGCCAATCCCATGACATTGTAGCCGGGCAGAACTCGTTCTGCACCCAGATAGCTCAGGGTGAGCAGTGAGCCGTTTTGGCCTCGCATCATTTCCCGACCGCCCTTGGCCAGTGCCGAAAAGCTGTATGAACTGATATCATGTGCAGTTTTGAAGCCTTCTCGGGTCACGTTGTCCAGATAGTTACCTTCCAGTTCTTCTCTAGGCGCAAAGGCTACAGAGTGTACAATAATATCCAACTTGTCCCAGTGTTTATTCAAACCTTCGAAGACCCCTTGGATTTCTTCGTCACTGACGACGTCACAAGGTAATGCGATTTGAGAGCCGCACTCTTCAGCCATTTTTTCCACTCTGGGTTTTAATTTGTCGTTTTGATAGGTGAAGGCTAAATTGGCACCTTCACGCTGCATCGCCTGGGCAATTCCCCAAGCTATTGAACGGTTACTGGCTAACCCTACAATCAGAGCTCGCTTGCCTTGCATAAAACCCATAGCTACTATCCTTCCTGTTAAGTGACAGGGGGCTAATTATACGCAAAGCGGGAGAAAAACTGTAGATGGGGTGCTGTGTTTGTCCCCATCGGCCGCAAGCCGGTCTATAATTACTGCCTATGGTGTTTACAGACCAATTACAAAAAAAATACTTAAGGGTTACGTCCGTGTTCCGTTGGCTTCAGTGCGTAGTTTTTGCACTAATGACTCTATTGCTTGGTTCCTGTACCGATCGTGCCTGGAACAATCCCTATCCTGGTGCCGACGACCGGGCCAATATTATGTACTCCTCATTTGCCAGCCGCCCCAAGCATCTGGATCCGGCTCAGTCCTATAGTTCCAATGAAATTACCTTTACCGGGCAGATTTATGAGCCGCCGTTACAATATCATTTTCTGAAGCGTCCTTATGAATTGATTCCCTTGACTGTGACACAAATGCCGCAGGTACATTATGAGGACAAAGACGGCAAGACGGTGTCAGAGAATTCCAAGAGCCTGGCTTACAGTGTTTATGAAATAAATATTCAAGCCGGAATTCAGTATCAACCGCACCCGGCTTTTGCCATTGATGAACAAGGTCAGGCGCGCTATTTCAAGGTGAGCAGGAAACAATTGGATTCCTTGCATACCATTTCGGACTTTCAGCATACGGGTTCCAAAGAATTGACGGCGGATGATTATATTTATCAGATAAAGCGACTGGCTCATCCCCGACTGCATTCCCCCATTTACGGTTTGATGACGGAATATATTGTGGGCTTAAAGGAGTTGGGGCAAACCTTAAAAGCGGCGAACACAGAGTTGGTAAAAGCACAGGGAGAATCGGCCTTTCTGGATTTAAATGCTTTTGATCTCGGCGGTGTGCAGCGAGTGGATCGATATACTTACCGAATTAAAGTATTCGGTAAGTATCCACAGTTTTTGTTTTGGCTGGCCATGCCTTTCTTTGCACCAGTACCTCAGGAGGTTGACCGGTTTTATTCTCAAAAAGGATTTAAGGAAAAAAATTTAACACTGGACTGGTATCCCGTGGGTACCGGACCCTACATGCTCACGGTGAACAATCCCAATTTGATAATGGTGATGCAAAAGAATCCCAATTTTCACGGAGAGCGTTATCCCAGCCAGGGAGAAGTCACTGATGCGGAACTGGGGTTTCTCAATGATGCAGACAAGCCGCTGCCCTTTATCGACAAGGTGGTCTACAGTCTGGAAAAAGAAAGCATCCCCAGTTGGAATAAATTTCTGCAGGGTTACTACGACGCCAGCGGTATTAATTCAGACAGCTTCGATCAGGCGGTACGCTTCAATAGCCAGGGGGAAGCGGGGCTGAGCGACGATATGAAGCAAAAAGGTATTCGTCTCATTACGGGCGTGGGGACATCCACTTACTACATGGGATTTAACATGCTCGATGAGGTGGTGGGTGGTTTGTCCGAGCAAAAACGCTATTTACGTCAGGCCATTGCAATAGTGATGGACTACGAGGAGTATATTTCCATTTTTGCCAATGGCCGTGGTATCCCGGCGCAAGGACCATTGCCCCCCGGTATATTCGGTTATCGGTCTGGTACGGAAGGAATGAATCCCTATGTGTATGAAGCCACGGAACAAGGCGCGATTCGGAGAAAAGCGGTTGACGAGGCCAAGCGGCTGTTAGCTTTGGCCGGTTATCCGGGTGGGCGCGATGCCAAAACCGGTAAGCCTTTAATCATTTATTTCGATACCACTGCAACAGGACCGGACGATAAAGCCCTATTGGATTGGTACCGCAAACAGTTCAATAAGATTGACGTACAACTGGTGGTACGTCCCACGGATTACAATCGATTTCAGGATAAAATGCGCAAGGGTACAGCGCAATTGTTTCGCTGGGGTTGGAATGCTGATTATCCGGATCCGGAAAACTTTCTGTTCTTATTGTACGGTCCCAATGGAATGAAACAAACCAGTGGCGAGAATGCAGCAAATTACAACAATCCGGAATTTGATCGTTTGTTTGAGCAAATGAAAACCATGGATAACACGCCGCAACGTCAGGCGATCATTGATAGAATGGTGGACATTGTTCGCAAAGACAGCCCCTGGATTTGGGGCTTGCATCCAAAAAATTTCAGTTTGTATCACCAGTGGTTCAGTAACGCCAAACCCAATTTGATGGCAAATAACACTCTTAAATACAAACGTATTGACGCGCAAACCAGATCCGGGCTGCGAAGTCAGTGGAATCGTCCTGTGTTATGGCCGGTGTGGCTGAGTTTTTTGTTGTTAATCGTGAGTTTGTTACCGGCACTGACTATTTACCGGCAACGGGTCAGGGCGACCGGGGTTTCGTCCACAGGGGATAGACAATGATTGCATATATTGTGCGGCGTATCCTCTATGCCATTCCCATTTTGATTGGGGTGAATGTATTAACCTTCCTGCTATTTTTTGTAGTGAATTCGCCGGATAATATGGCACGCATGCATTTGGGCGTAAAACGGGTCACGCCGGAAGCCATAGAGCGCTGGAAGCAGGATCACGGCTACGATAAACCGCTATTCTATAACAGTGCTCCGACGGATGGCGGAGTGTTTACCGATACCATTTTTTTCGAGAAATCGGTGAAGTTGTTTGCGTTTGAATTTGGTAATGCCGATGATGGCCGGAACATCGGTTACGATATCCGTCAGCGTATGTGGCCCAGCCTGGCCATTGCCGTACCGGTGCTTATATTTGGCTTGTTCCTGAACATTAGTTTTGCGTTGATCATTGCCTTTTTCCGGGCGACGTATTTTGATTATACCGCCGTGGTTTTGTGTGTTGTGCTGATGTCCATCTCCAGTTTGTTTTACATCATTGGCGGCCAGTTTCTTATCAGCAAGTTGTTGCATTTGGTGCCCATATCCGGTTTTGATCCTTCAGGGGTAAATGCTATCAAGTTCCTCATACTGCCGGTACTTATATCCGTGGCCGGCGGGGTGGGTTCCGGCACCAGATGGTATCGCACCATATTTCTGGAAGAAATCAACAAAGACTATGTACGCACTGCCAGGGCCAAGGGTTTAAGTGAGACCGTGGTGCTGTTTAAGCATGTATTGAAAAATGCATTGATCCCTATTTTGACCGGTGTGGTCGTAGTGCTGCCGTTACTGTTTATGGGAAGCCTGATACTGGAATCTTTTTTTGGTATCCCCGGCCTGGGGAGCTACACCATCGATGCAATTCAACAGCAGGATTTTGCCATTGTCCGGGCCATGGTGTTCTTGGGCGCGGTTTTGTACATCATCGGATTAATCCTCACGGATATTTCCTATACGCTGGTGGATCCTCGGATTCGCCTGGGGGCCGGGTAATGGGATTTAAACTGATACCGTTGTGGACGGATGTACTCGTGTACGTGCTCTTGGCTACTATAGCCGCGTTTGCCTACCAGGCTCGCCACAAAGAACATTTACGCGCTCCCTGGCGTCACGTTGCACGACGCAAGCTGGCCATGAGTGCCATGGTGGTGTTGCTGGTTTATGTTGCCATTGGAATCTTGGATTCCATCCATTTCAAGTTACCTTTACAACAGCAGCAGAATAACCTCTCGGGGGAAGTGCATTATGGCCCGGAGTTGAGTGTATTTGATTTACTCTGCGGTCCGCTGCGTACCCAAACAGAGAAAACCTACTCCGAACCTTTTGCCACCCGCTTGTTTGCCAAAGAGAACATAGAAACCCCATCAGGGCAGATTCGTGATTATCCAAGGCTACGTTTTGGCGGTGCGCATCTTAATAGTGAACAGGACAAGGCCCAGGATATTGTCTTGGGTGTATTATTTGCCTTTATTCTCGCCTTGCTGTCTGTGCTGATTATAAGCGCAGCCTTAAGCGCCTGGCTGGTATGGCGTCAACAAAGTTTGAAACAGAATTTTAATCAACAGTTCCTTTGCGTGCTCCAGGGTAAAACCGAAATCCCGTGGCAATCCATGTTGTTGACGTTGGGCGGGTTGTTGTTGGTTTTTTTCACTATCGTGGTCTTTGCCGGCAAGTATCATATATTGGGAACGGACAAAGTAGGGCAGGATGTGCTGTATTTGACTCTCAAGAGCATACGCACGGGTTTGCTGATTGGCACGCTCACAACACTGATTATGTTGCCCTTCGCTATTATGATGGGGATTATGGCGGGTTATTTTCGTGGTTGGGTGGATGATGTGGTGCAGTACATTTATACCACTTTAAACGCCATACCCGGTGTTTTACTCATTGCCGCGGCAATTTTATCACTGCAGGTATATATGGCCAATAATCCCGAGCTGTTTGACAGTGTGTCATCGCGAGCTGACATGCGCTTAGTGTTTCTATGTGCCATTTTGGGTGTGACCAGTTGGACCGGGTTGTGTCGGCTGCTGCGCGGAGAAACTCTGAAGTTATCTCAGGTGGACTATATTGAAGCGGCCCATGCTTTCGGAGTGGGCCACTTCAAATTGATGACCCGGCATATATTGCCCAATGTGATGCACATTGTGCTCATTGCCGTGGTTTTGGATTTTAGCGGTCTGGTGTTAGCCGAGGCAGTATTGTCCTATGTGGGGGTCGGGGTGGACCCGTCAATGATCAGCTGGGGCAATATGATTAACAGTGCCCGCTTGGAACTGGCACGGGAGCCGGTAGTTTGGTGGTCCTTGATTGCTGCATTTATTTTTATGTTTGTATTGGTGTTAGCGGCCAACTTGTTTTCCGATGCGGTGCGTGATGCATTTGATCCCAGAGTGAATCGGGCCACATGATATGAGCGAAATGTTATTAAGTGTCAATCAGCTCCGCACGGAATTTGAAAGTGGTCACCAACGTGCCAGGGTGGTGGATGGTATCAGTTTTAACATCCGCAAGGGCGAGACCTTTGCCTTGGTCGGCGAATCGGGTTGCGGTAAATCCATGACGTCCTTGTCCATCATGCGTTTGGTGCCGGAACCGGCCGGTCGCATTGCCTCCGGTCAAGTGTTATTAGACGATACGGACTTACTGCAATTACCTGAAACGGCGATGCGCGATATACGCGGTCGGCGTATTGCCATGATATTTCAAGAACCCATGACCAGTTTAAACCCTGTTTTGAGCGTTGGCACTCAAATCGAGGAATCGGTGCTGCGGCACAATAGTGTCAAACAAGGTCAGACTGCTCAAGAAAAAACCTTGGAGTTGTTGCAAGCAGTTGGTATTCCAGACCCGCAACTGCGTTACAAGGAGTATCCGCACCAGTTGTCCGGTGGTATGAAACAACGGGTTATGATAGCTATTGCGCTGGCGGGAGATCCCGATTTACTCATAGCGGACGAACCCACCACGGCCTTGGATGTGACTATACAGGCGCAGGTATTGGGTCTGTTAAAGCAAATTCAGGTGGATCGAGGCATGGCGGTATTGTTGATTACCCATGATTTAGGGGTAGTGGCCGGTATGGCAGATCGCGTGGCGGTAATGTATGCGGGGCAAATAGTGGAGATGGCGCATCGGGACGCTTTTTTTAGTCAGCCGAAACACCCATATTCAAGGAAATTATTCGATTCTTTACCCTCCTTGGATAAACGCCGGCATAACCTGGCGGTTATCAAAGGCTTTGTACCTTCGTTGAGCACACCGTTCAAAGGGTGTCGGTTTGAACCCCGATGTGACAGTGCTTGGGAGTTGTGTGCGCAGCAGGTACCCCACTGGTTGGAGTTAGATGAAACAACCGGGGTTCGCTGTCACTTACACGACAGTTCACTTGCCGGTCAAGAGACAAAAACTTCTTCCAAGGCTACCAAGGCTGACGTGGATTCATCTGATGTACAGCAGATCACGCAAACAAGCCCCAAAGCCTTGTTGTCAGTGCAGGGACTCAAGGTGCATTTTCCCATTCGCAAAGGTTTGTTTCAGCGTGTGGTGGGACAGGTGCGCGCTGTAGATGGTGTATCCATGGAAATTCGGGAAGGGCAAACCCTGGCTTTGGTAGGCGAATCCGGTTGCGGAAAGACTACGGCAGGTAAAGGTATTCTGCAGTTGTTGCGAACCACAGCAGGTTGCATTAACTTGGACAATGTGGATTTGGGTACCTTATCAAAGACGCAAATGCGGCAAAAACGCAAAGACATACAAATTATTTTTCAGGACCCATTTTCCTCTATGAACCCCAGAATGATGGTGGGGGATATAATCGAAGAGGGCATGATCGCCCAAAACGTCGGAGGTAATGAGGAGCAACGCAAACGTAAAGTGGAGGAGTTGCTGTCTCAGGTGGGATTGTCAGCCGAGATTAAATACCGTTATCCTCATGAGTTCTCGGGGGGTCAGCGTCAACGTATCTGTATTGCTCGGGCTTTGGCATTGGAACCAAAATTGATCGTTTGTGATGAACCCACCAGTGCGTTGGATGTTTCGGTACAAGCGCAAATTCTCAATTTGTTAAGACGCTTACAACAACAATATGGTCTGGCCTATTTGTTTATCACCCATGATTTATCCGTGGTGGAATATTTAGCTCACGAGGTGGCGGTGATGTATCTGGGACGCATAGTAGAGCAAGGAACGGTGCAGGAAGTTTTACGGGAGCCGTTACACCCCTATACCCGGGCGTTGTTGTCGGCCGTTCCCAGTACGGATGTCCATGCGTCTCGGGAATTGGTCTCGCTGCGGGGAGAGCTGCCATCGCCATCCAGTCCGCCTGTGGGTTGTCATTTCAATCCTCGCTGCAAACACGCTTTTCAACAATGTCGTAATGCGTATCCGCAGACTCGGCACATGAGTGAAAGCCATCGGGTCAATTGCTTTCTCTATGACGAATAACGGTGACTGCTACTATTTAATGACCATTTGATGTGCCACACCTATGGCGATGTTGATTTCACTTTTGGTTTCAAGCGTGTTGGGGTCGATTACCCATATCTTAGGTTTGAGGGTTACGCGAAAAATTTTTCCAACACTATATTTTTTCAGAAAAACGAGTGACATCCACAAACAAAGTCAGGTTCTGGCCCGGCTGTAAATAGTCGGTTCCGGATAAGGAATTCCATTTGCGCACATCTTTTATGTTGACCCGGAATACCTGGGAAATTCTACTAAGAGAGTCTCCCGATTTGACCCGATATTTGATTTTGCGTTTGGTGGCTTTGCTGGGTGGGGCCACGATTTTGGTGCGCTGTATGGGGGCACCGTTTTGGCCGTACATGGAATAATTGTTAGGGCGCAGTAATAGGGTTTCACCCGGCACAATGGTATCGTCAGGAAGGACGCCGTTCCACTTGGTAATGTCTCTGACCGTCACATCGAATTTATTGGCGATGGCCAGTAAAGTATCACCGGTTTGAACTTTATATTTAACTTTGCTGCGTTTACTTAAGGCCATATGTTGTCCGGCACGGGTACCAAAACGCTGAAATTTCTTCGCGGCAATAGGAATCACCAAGCTGTCACCACTGCGAATCTGGGCGCCAATATTATTGGTTTTCTCTATGGCCTCAACCGAAGCGTTGTATTTGGCTGCGATACTGCTCAGCGTGTCTCCTGCCTGAATTTTATGCCGCTTCCACTGTACCCGTTGTTGGGTGTTGAGCGTGACCAAGTTGCGCTGAAACTGTTGGGCACGATTGATGGGTATAAGCAAGTAGTGAGGGCCTTCCGGTGCCGTGGCCCAACGATTGAATGCCGGATTCAGAGAATACAGTTCCTGTACTTTCATACCGGCCAAGTCGGCAGCCAAGGCCAGGTCCAACTGGGTTTTGGTGGGTACGCGGGTAAAATAAGGCTTGTCCGGTATGGGCTTGAGTTTTATGTTATAGGAAGCCGGGTCGTCCACTAAGGCCGCAATACCCAATAACTTGGGGACGTAGTCGCGGGTTTCCCGCGGCAGTTTTAGAGACCAGAAATCCGTAGGACGACCGGCCTGGAGATTTTTACGAATGGCTTTTCTGACGGTGCCTTGACCGGAGTTGTAAGCCGCCAATGCCAGCAACCAGTCATTGTCAAACTGGTCGTGCAGGTCAATTAAGAATTCCAACGCTGCCTGGGTCGCCAAATAAACGTCTCGACGTCCGTCATACCACCAATTGAGTTTCAGTCCGTATTGTTTACCGGTAGGGGCGATAAACTGCCATAGCCCTGCGGCTGAACCGGGTGAGTAAGCAAAAGGCTGAAATGCGCTCTCCACCACCGGGAGTAGAGCGATTTCCGCAGGCATATTGCGTTTTTCAACTTCTTCAAGTATGTAATGCAAAAATGGAGTAGCTCGGTTGGCAACACGATTAATGTAGTTGGGGTGTTTTCGATACCAGTTGAGTTGAGCTTCTACTTTTGCTTGTTCGTAGCCGGACAGTTGAAATGAAGACCGTAAGCGGTCCCAGATGTTTTTGGTTCCCTGAACGAATTCTTCGTCCTTGGGTTGGAACTCATCAAAAGCGGAGGCTGCGTCACTGCCAGTGTTTAAAGGCGTCAGTTTCACCCACGGTGCAACGGAAGACTCATCATCTATGAGGGATTTATCTTTGGCCCAGGAAGGAGAACACACGGCCAAAATCAATAGAAATGGCAGTAAATGTGTTTTTTTACGGTACGAAAGCTCGACCGGTTGGGTCATTATCGTGACGCCCCTCGGATATTTAAAAATTCAGCAAGTTAACATACTGAATATTTTGTGTTTTTTCTTCATCTCTAACCGATTCCCTGGTGAAACAAGCCCCCTGGCTATTAAACTATTTTAGCGAATATATCCACGCGAGTTCAACGACCTTTGGCAATGATTATCAGTTTAGTTACAGAATATGTAAGCACTTATTATTCGGTTCTTGGATAAACGGGGGTGTAAAAGGATATACTAGGATTCTCTGGATCATATGAACGGCATTTATGACATGAAGCGTCAATTGCTATATGTTTTACCGGCTCTTTGAATTCTTCAGAGGTTCCTAAAAAATGACTAAGGGAATGGGTTAGCGGCAACTAATGTCTATTTTTAGTAAATCCAAAATGAGTTGGTCCCTCTGTGAAGGCGATACGGAAAAACAGCTGCGTCAGTGGTATGGGCAGTTTCCGGGGAAATGGTTGGTAAAACGCGAACGTCAAGTATTGGAAAGCGTGCTTGGGGATTTGTTTGGCTATTATCTGATGCATGTGGGTAATAACGATCGCTTGGATTACCTGGATTGCAGTCGAATTTCCTTGCGCATCATTATGAGTTCAAGTGTCGAAGATGTCGCTTTGGCATCCGAAAGCAGAGATCATTGTGTGGCTCTGACGGCAGAACCGGAGTTTTTGCCCGTTACCGCTGACAGTCTGGATGTTCTCATCCTAAACCACACCCTGGAATTTTCCAACAATCCGCACCAGGTGTTACGAGAAACGGACCGGGTATTAATTCCGGAGGGACATGTTATCATTCTCGGGTTTAATCCCTGGGGATTATGGATGTTATGGCGTTTGGCGTTTGGTTGGCGCAAAAAGCCGCCCTGGTGTGGTCGGTTTGTGCGAATAGCCCGCTTGAAAGACTGGCTGGAGCTATTGGGTTTCGACATTGTACGTACGCAAGTCTATTTTTTTCGACCACCCTTGGCCAGTCGTAAAGTGATGCAAAAATTGCGTTTCGTCGAGAAACTGGGGCAACGTTTCCAATTGTTTTTTGGTGCTGCTTATATGGTGGTGGCAAAAAAACGAGTAGCGACATTAACACCCATAAAACCACGCTGGCGTCCGCGTCGAGGGCGACTCGGGGAACCGGAGCTGGCCGGTAACTCGTCCGTGAGTAGTCGGCAAAAACATAGTGCAAATAATGCAAATGGCATAAAAGAAAGAAAAAACAATAAAGATGGATAAAACAGTGGAGCTATTTACCGACGGTGCCTGTCGCGGCAACCCTGGACCCGGGGGGTGGGGTGTGTTATTGCGCTACAAAAACACGGAAAAAACCTTACGTGGGGCAGAAGCCGATACCACCAACAATCGTATGGAGCTTACGGCTGCCATCAAAGGCTTGGAAGCTCTAAAATCGCGCTGTCGTGTGGATATAACCACCGATTCTCAATACGTAAAAAACGGTATCACTCAGTGGATCAATAATTGGAAGCGTAATTCCTGGAAAACCGCTGCCAAGAAACCGGTGAAGAACGAGGACTTGTGGCGACAATTGGATAGTTTGGTGCAGCAACATGAGGTTCGTTGGCATTGGGTCAAGGGGCATGCGGGACATGCAGAGAATGAGTTGGCGGACCAGTTGGCCAATCAAGCCATAGATGCGATGTTGGAGGGATAACGCGAATGCGGCAAATCGTGTTGGATACGGAAACAACGGGTTTGGAAACGGCTCAAGATCATCGAATTATAGAAATTGGTTGCGTCGAGTTACTCAATCGCCGCTTGACGGGCAATCATTTCCACCAATATTTGCAACCGGATCGGGAGATTGATGAAGGCGCTATTGAGGTTCACGGAATCAGTAATGAGTTCCTGATCGATAAACCGCGGTTTGAAGATGTGGTACAGGACTTTCTGGACTACATCCGGGGAGCTGAGTTAATCATTCATAACGCCCCTTTCGATGTTGGGTTTATCAATCATGAACTGCAACGCTGGCATCCAGGGTGCGAACCTCTGGAGAGTTTCTGTACCATTACCGATACACTTGCTATGGCCAGGCAGTTACATCCCGGACAGAAGAATAACCTGGATGCCTTATGCAAGCGATATGATGTAAACAACGCTCACCGGGAATTACACGGCGCACTGCTTGATGCGGAGATCTTGGCCGATGTCTACTTGCGTATTACCGGGGGCCAGGTTACGTTATTGTTGGATGGGCAGGCAGAAAATACCGAGGTTGGCGCTGAGCAGGGACTTCGACGGATTGTGTCGGATCGGCCGGCGTTAAGGGTAATACCGGCTTCTGAAGAGGAATTACACTCGCATCAACAAAGGTTGGAAGCAATTAACAAAAGCAGTGGCGGGGGTTGTGTTTGGTTGCTGCCCGATGAAGTGGCAGACGCGGCACTTGTTGATGCTTGAAACACTTTACGATCGAGTCGGGATCCTTTAGAGTCGGCCCCGGCTAACCGGCCCGCACAATGGGTTTGTACCCCCAGGGGGAGTTCAAAATCCATTGTTTTAATTCCTTGGCTTTTAAAGGTTTGCACATATAGTGGCCTTGGGCGACATCACAACCCAGTTCCAACAGCATTTCCCAAACGGTTTTGTTATCCACGCCTTCGGCAATGACGCTCAGTCCCATGTTGTGGGCTAAATCAATGGTAGATCGGACAATAACGGCATCACTGCCATCTTTGTGCATATCCATAACAAACGATTTGTCGATTTTAATATCCGATACCGGCAGTTTCTTCAAATAGGCCAGAGACGAGTATCCGGTGCCAAAATCGTCCACGGATATTCTTACACCTTGGTGGTGCAATTTTGTCAGCATCTCCATGGCATGGTCCGGGTTCGCCATGACCGCACTTTCTGTCAGCTCCAGCGATAACCATTCCGGTCCAATACCTGTTTGCGCCAATGTATTACTGACCGCATCCAGAATGGTGCTGTCTCCCAGACTGCGGGCGGAGAGATTAATTGCTACATGGATTTCGATACTTTCGCTGTGCCAGAGGGCGCAGTCAGCCAAGGCCTGTTCCAAGACCCAACAGGTCATGGCTTGTACCGCTCCTGTCTGTTCCGCCATGGGTACAAATTCATCTGGCGTTAAATAACCGCGTTGGGGATGGTCCCAGCGTATGAGTGCTTCCACTCCGGTGGTACGGCCGCTGCGTGTATCAATCTTGGGTTGATATAGCAGTTCCAGTTGATTTTTTTCAATGGCTTCGTATAGGTCTGCTTCCAAATTCAACTGAATCAGACTGTGCTTGTCCAAATAGCTTTCGTAGAATGTGTAACCTTCTCGGTTGTGTTTTGCATGGTACATAGCCATATCGGCTCTTTGCATGAGTTGGTGATTATCGGTGCCGTCATGTGGGCAACGAACAATTCCGATGCTGGTGCAAACCGTGAGGGTGTGATTGTCTATGTTGATGGGTTCATTAATGGTTTCCAGGATCTTGCGGGCAATGATTTCCGCTGCGGTCACATCGTCCACGCCTGTGAGTATTGCTGCAAACTCATCGCCGCCCAGTCGTGCGATGGTGTCGGATTTGCGCACGGATTCCTGCAAGCGTCCGGCGACTTCCTGTAATAACTGATCACCGATATGATGTCCCAGGGTGTCATTAACAAATTTAAATCGGTCCAGATCCAGCATCAATAACAAAAAGGGCGTGCCTTGTCGCTTAGCAGTGAGGGTGGATTGTTCCAGGCGGTCGTAAAACAGGGCTCTGTTGGGTAAGTTGGTGAGCGAGTCGGTAAAGGCCATGGTTTCCAGGGTTTGGTACAAAACATACAGCTCGCTGCTCATATCGTTAAAATCTTCAGCCAGTTCGGATATTTCCGTATTTCCGCTCACGGTAACTTTCTCACCTAAGTGGGTTTTGTCCTGGCGTACCCGGCGCAGCTGCTGAGTTAGATTGGCTAAGGGGTTTATGGCGGTTCTTTGCAATAAGATCAGCGCCAACATGGCGGTCACCAGTGTAGTCAGGCTGGCAGTAATGAGTATGATGGAACGGGTCTTTTCCAGCTTGGTATGTAAGCCGGTAATGTCAGAAGCGAAGGAAAATGTATACAAGGGTTCTCCCTTGTGAGTGGTTAAAGTGTAATTGGAAAAAATAATATTTTCCAAGGTGTGATTGGAAGGCCATAATGGAGATTTGTAGGCGGCACGTTCCATGCTCGGACGGCGTAATGTCAGTGGCATACCCAAAGCGCGTTCCACTTTGCTTAAGTTATTGGTGGGATCGGATACCACCATTAAATAGCCCTGAATGCGAATTCCGCCCACCGGTACAATGACGCTGATATGAGGTGTGTTATTGTTGGAGCATAGTCTCGACATGGTTTTAAGCCGGTGCGCTCCGGTGCGTATTTTGGCATCGGCGATCACGCCGGGACAGGGTATATTAGCTGCATTAAAGCCGGGCTCGCCTTCACTGGAGAGTCCGACCAGGTTAAACTCCGAATCGAAGGCGAATAACTTTTCCAATTTGATAATGGACAGAGTGACAAAATAGCGGTGGAATTGTTCATTTAGTTGAGTTTGGATAATACTACTGTCTTTGGCCTGTAATGCCGCACGAAATGGTTGGTTGGTTTGAATGGATAAGCCCAGTTCGGCGGTTTTTTGGATGGTTTGATCCAGAATGTCATCCACTTTGATTTTTGCCAGGCGTTCAAACGCTTCCAGCTGATTTTCCAGAGCCAGCTTACGGTAGATTTCTCCCGTCACCATCGCCAGTACCATACCCAGCAATCCCATGGCCAAAACAGTGAGGCCGAGGCTGGTACGCATGGAAGAGCGAATTTTAATCATTATTTTGCGCTATTCGTGTAGGTAGGGATATCCTTTCGCCAACCACTCCTCAAACCCCCCTCTAAACCAGTATGTATTTTTATACCCGCAGTCTATCGCAATCTTGACAGCTTTTGCACTGCGCCCACACTTAATACCATTACAATAAAACAGAGCCGCCTGTGTTTTCTTCGGTATCACTTTAGCCAGGCTTTGGCAGTTGGTGTCGATATCTGGCAAACTCACCGAACCTTCCAAGTATCCTTGCTTGCGGTCCCCTGGAATACGAGAGTCCACCACGATAACATCTGGGTTAGAATTGACCAATTCGATAAATTCCTCAGCAGAAACCTTTACGGTTCCCTTAATATTATCAGGTGAATTGTCGGATTGGGGTTTCGCCGGCACCGTAGTGGCAGCAATGGTCAAAACCATGGCAAATAGCGCTATCACTCTGAATTTATTTGAAAAAATCATTGTGCACCTGTTGAATGCTTGAGTTGTCGGGGGACGGGAGATCCCAATTCACGCGAGGCTACCAGGGTATATCGGACACTGTGTCCAATTATTTACAAAACCAAAGCCCAAAGCCAGGATTTTTAGCCGGGAATCAGAGAGGGGGTCCGGAAAACAGGCTGTTATTAAGCAGCCAGTGCACGTAAATACTGGCAGCGTAGCCCAGCGCAATAACGGGCGTCCATTTTAAATGACCAAAAAAGGTGTAATGGCCTTTGGCTTGTCCCATTAGTGCCACACCCGCGGCACTGCCAATGGACAATAAGCTACCGCCCACACCCGCAGTCAGCGTCACCAACAACCACTGCCCCAAAGACATATGCGGTTCCATATTTAAGACTGCAAACATGACTGGAATATTGTCCACAATCGCTGAGATGACTCCCACGGCCACATTGGCCGAAAAAGCTCCCCATTGTTGGTACATCACTTCCGAAGCCATGGCCAAATAACCCATATAGCCCAAGCCACCCACACAGAGTACCACACCGTAGAAGAACAACAGAGTATCCCATTCGGCACGGGCGACATTGCGGAAAATATCGTAGTTGTGGTCAGGATGATTGTAGATTGTATCTTCTTCGTTGTTATCGTCGTTCCAGCTGGCATCGTCCTTATTTTCAAACTCGTTGTAAGCCTCTGGACGAGCGCTGGAACCGATGTTTTGAATTGCGAAACTTTTTTTCAGGTAGAAACTAAAAAACTGTAAATAGGCCAGACCCGTCATCATGCCCACCATAGGGGGTAAATGGAAAAAATTGTGAAAACTGACGGCGGTGGCAATGGTGAGTAAAAATAACATCATGATACGTTTGGCACCACGGCGCATCCGTACCTTCTCGGAAGTGGGTTTGGGTTGCTCATCTGGGATGGCAAAATGCATGATAGCGGCGGGAACGACGAAGTTCACTACTGATGGAATGAATAAATAGAAAAATTGATGGAAATCCACGATGCCTTTTTGCCAAACCATCAGTGTAGTAATGTCCCCAAAGGGGCTGAAGGCGCCACCGGCATTAGCGGCCACTACTATGTTAATGCAAGCAATACCGATGAATTTAGGACTGTCGACGCCCACCGCCAGAACCACAGCACACATTAACAATGCTGTGGTCAGATTATCCGCCACCGGTGAAATGAAAAATGCCAGAATTCCGGTCAACCAGAACAGCTTACGATAACTGAAATTACGGCTCACTAACCAGGCACGCAGGGCATCGAAAATTTTCCGCTCTTCCATCACGTTGATGTAGGTCATGGCCACCAGCAGAAACAGCATGAGTTCGGCGAACTCCAGGATATTATGCCGTACAGCAATTTCCGCGGCGTGGTTGTGACCGGCGTTGGCATAAACTACCGCGATCATGGCCCAGATGACACCGGCGGCCAAAATTACCGGTTTGGACTTACGCAAATGGGTAAATTCCTCCGCCATTACCAGTAAATAAGCCAATGCAAAAATGGCCAGGGCAATGTAACCCACATTGTGGGTGGTAAGGTCCAGTTGCACTCCGTTCTCGGTTGCAAAGGCTGCTGTGGGCAGTAGCCATGCTAAGGCACAAAAGACGATAGTCGAGATGGTGAAGATGATTTTGTTCAAGATATAACCTCTACATTAGTCCTTGTATTAAACCGGCCTTGAAATGCAAATGGCAATGAAATAGAAAGTCATTTTAGCGGTTTATGCTGATAAAGGCGACACTTCCGATGGATGTGGTCGGATCTCAAGGAATCGATTATTGTTTAGCCCGAAGTTTATAAATCCGGCCTTGGTTCGAGAAACTCAAAAAGTACAGCTCACCCTCGTTGTCTTGGGCAAAGGACACGATTTGGTAATCCGTATCAAACAGCAGTTGGTTTTCCGCGAGGTCTGAGTAGGGGTTACGTAAACCCCACACTTTGCCAACCACAAAGTCTGCGTAGAAATATACTCCTTTGGCAGAAGGAATACGCTGTCCGCGGTAGACATATCCGCCGGTGACCGACGCGGCATGGCCATGACGGCTGTTGGGAACTGGAAATCGCTTGTAGTCCAGAACGGGTTTTTCATAGTACTCAGCAGGGTTGCAGGGTTTATTTCTGTAGTCGGCATTACCTTCGTAGCAGTTCCAACCATAGTTTTTCCCCAGTTCTACCCGGTTGATTTCCTCTCGGTTGCCTTGACCCACATCACCCATCCATAGTTGCCCCGTTTCTAAGTCAAAACTCCAACGCCAAGGGTTGCGAAATCCCCAGGCAAATATCTCCGGGCACCCCTTCTTGTCACTACAACTGCGGTTGGAGGAAAAGGGATTTTGTTTTGGGATTCGGTACTTTTTTTTGGCACTCGCGTTGCGTACATCTATTCGTATCATCGAACCTAATATTGTCGATGTGTTTTGAGCGTTGTTATTCGGGTCCCCCCAACTACCACCATCACCAAACCCGGCATATAGAAACTTATCCGGTCCAAAAGCAATATGTCCGCCATTGTGGTTGTTCCAAGGTTGATCCAAACTGAATATTATCAGCTCCGAAGACGGGTCAAGGCCAAGGTTCTCTGCATCAGCCCGGAATCGGGAGATTCTGGATATCAGCGTTTTACTATTGTCTTTTTGCGGCTCAGAACTGCTGGTGTATGACAAATAAACAAAGCGGTTTTGAGAAAATTCAGGATCAAATGCCATGCCGAGTAAACCACCTTCAAAGGAGTGGTCGACTCGGGAGCTGATGTCTATATAGACATTTTTGACCTTGGTATCGGCGGCGTTCGCAAAAGAGTAGACAATACCGGATTTCTCCGTCAGGAACCAACGTTGCCCATTCGAGGGTTCCTGTAATAAATAGGTAGGGTTATTGAAAGACAAGTAATTAAATGCCAGGTCATAAGAAATATTGGATTCACTTTGTTCTGTTGCGGTGGCGATTGAACTGAAAAAAAACACCGCTATTGTAGACATTTGAGTGCGCATCAGTTTGAACTTGAAAAAGTTTAGTCGGTGACACTGTAGTAATCTTTATACCAATCCACAAAGGCCTTCACACCCTGCTCAACACTGGTGTCGGGTTTGTAATCCACGTCTTTAACCAGGTCCTGTACATCGGCATAGGTGTCCGGGACATCACCCGGTTGTAGTGGGAGGAAATTTATCTCGGCCTTTTTACCCAGGCAGTTCTGCAGCACTTCAATATAGTGCATCAAATCTACCGGCTGGTTGTTGCCAATATTGTACAGGCGGTAAGGTGCCAGTGCGGTGCCCGGGTCGGGGTCGTCACTGCTCCAGGCCGGATTGGATTGGGCCACATTGTCCAGCACTCGGATAACACCTTCGACGATATCGTCGATATAAGTGAAATCGCGGCGGTGTTTACCATAGTTAAACACGTCAATGGGTTTTCCGGCGAGAATGTTTTTGGTAAAAAGAAACAGGGCCATATCCGGTCTGCCCCAGGGGCCGTAGACGGTGAAAAAGCGCAATCCGGTGGTGGGCAATTGGTACAAATGGCTGTAGGTGTGGGCCATGAGCTCATTGGCTTTCTTGCTGGCGGCATACAGGCTCAGGGGGTGATCCACATTGTGGTGAATGGAAAAGGGCATATTGGTATTGGCGCCATACACTGAACTGCTGGATGCGTAGACCAAGTGTTCCACTTCATTGTGACGGCAGCCCTCAAGAATATTAACAAAACCCTGGATGTTGCTATCTATGTAGGCGTGGGGATTGATCAGTGAATAACGCACCCCTGCTTGGGCAGCCAGATTGACAACGCGATTGGGCTTGTGTTTTTTGAACACCGCTTCCATATCGGCACGGTCTTCAATATTGATGCGTTCTTCGCTGAAGCCGGGCTTATCTTTAATCAAATCCAGCCGAGATTGTTTCAAATTGACATCGTAATAGTCATTGAGGTTATCAATACCGACAACTTCATCACCCCTTTGCAGCAAGCGCTGAGCCAGTTTGTTACCGATAAATCCGGCTGTGCCGGTAATTAAAACTTTCATTCAATACTCCAGGCTTTTCTTACTCAAATTACAAACGTTTACAAGCGGTCGTCCACCTCGGCTCTGGGTAACAGGCCTTTGGCGTCAAATAAAACACTATTGGGTTTACAAAGCTTTTTAATGCCGGATATGCCCATTTCACTGAACTGGTGATGACTGACCGCCAAGATTACAGCATCATAGGTGGTGTGGTTAAGTTCGGATACCGGTGTAATACCGTATTCATCTTGCGCTTCCTGAGGATCCACCCAGGGGTCGTAGACGTGTACATTGGCGTGGTATTCCTCGAGTTCCTCAACGATGTCGATCACCCGGGTATTGCGCAAGTCAGGGCAATTTTCCTTAAAGGTTAAGCCAAGGATTAAAACATTGGAATCCACCACATGGATTTTTTTATGGGTCATGTGTTTAACCACTCGTTCTACCACATGGGCTCCCATCGCATCATTGATGCGTCGTCCTGCCAGGATGATTTCCGGGTGATAGCCGATCTCCTGTGCTTTGTGAGTCAAGTAATAGGGGTCTACTCCTATACAATGACCGCCTACCAGACCGGGGCGAAAGGGGAGGAAGTTCCACTTGGTGCCGGCCGCTTCCAAAACTTCGTTGGTGTCAATGCCCAGTCGGTTGAAAATCAGCGACAGCTCATTGATTAAGGCGATGTTCACATCCCGTTGGGTGTTCTCTATGACCTTGGCGGCTTCAGCGACGCGAATAGAACTGGCTTTATGGGTGCCGGCTGTGATGATGCTGGCGTAAAGCGCATCAACGTAGTCTGCGACTTCAGGCGTGGAACCGGAAGTCACTTTGAGAATGTTAGTAACTCGGTGTTCCTTGTCGCCCGGATTAATGCGCTCCGGGCTGTAACCGGCGAAAAAATCGCTATTGTACGTCATGCCCGATTCCCGTTCCATAATGGGGACACAAACTTCCTCGGTGGCACCGGGATAAACGGTGGACTCGAAAATCACCACATCGTTTTTGGCCAGCAGCTTGCCGACGGCAGTGCTGGCTTTTTCCAGCGGGCTCAGGTCCGGGCGTTTGAAATTGTCAATAGGTGTGGGGACGGTGACAATATAGACGTTACAGTCGCGTAAATCTTCCGGGTTATCACTGTAGGAGAGTTTATCCGCTGAGCGTAATTCGTCGGCGTCCACTTCCAGGGTATGATCCTTACCGGCGCGCAATTCCGCAATCCGCTTGGAATTAACGTCCAGACCTACCGTGGGAAATTTCTTTCCTAATTCCACGGCCAGAGGGAGGCCTACATAGCCGAGGCCGATAATGCCGATTTTGGCGTTATTTATATCGAACATGATAAGAGTTCCTAATCATTTGTTGCATATTTTGTGGTGCCGGGTTTCGTTGTATTCATAGCGGCTGTGGGCACCTTTAACCCGCTGTAGGCACCCCGCGACCAATCGCATAATAGGTGAAACCTTCGGTTGCCATAAATTGTGGGTTATACAGGTTTCTGCCATCAAATACGACCGGCTCCGACAATTTCGATTTGATTGACTTAAAGTCGGGGCTGCGGAAAATATTCCATTCCGTAGCGATTACCAACGCGTCTGCTTCGCTAAGCGCTTGTTCTGCGTTAGTGCACAGTGTTAAGCCTTTTTGGGCCCCGTAGATACGTTGTGTTTCTTCCATGGCTTCCGGGTCAAAAGCTTGGACAGATGCTCCGGCAGCCCACAAGGCTTCCATTAAAGTACGACTGGGGGCCTCACGCATATCATCGGTATTGGGTTTGAAAGACAGCCCCCAAAGCGCAAACGTTTTGCCTTTTAGGCCACTGCCAAAATGCGCCTGAATTTTTTGAAACAAAACCTGTTTCTGACGTTTATTGACTTCTTCCACTGCATTGAGCAGTGTGGCTTCATAGCCCACCTGTGCCGCAGTACGCTCCAGTGCCTGTACATCTTTGGGGAAGCAGGAGCCTCCATAACCACAACCCGGATAGATGAAGTGGTAACCAATGCGTGGATCAGAGCCCATGCCAATGCGTACGTTTTCAATGTCCGCGCCCAGTCGTTCCGCCAGATTGGACAGTTCATTCATAAAACTGATTTTGGTGGCTAACATGGAGTTGGATGCGTACTTGGTTAACTCGGCTGAACGAATGTCCATGTTGATCAGTCGGTCGTGATTGCGGTTAAAGGGTGCATACAAGGCGCGCATGATTTCGGTGGTGCGTGGGTTGTCGGTGCCAATGACAATGCGGTCCGGCCGCATGAAATCATCGATAGCAGCACCCTCTTTCAAAAATTCAGGGTTGGAAACCACGTCAAATTCCAGTTCCGCGTTTCGGGATGCCAATACTTCTGCAATTTTCCCCCGAACTTTATCCGCCGTGCCCACGGGTACAGTGGACTTGTTGACTACAATACGAAATTCGTCCATGGCCTCGCCTATGCCTTTTGCGACCGCCAATACATACTGCAGATCGGCAGAACCGTCCTCATCCGGTGGGGTGCCCACGGCAATAAACTGGAACAATCCATGCGCGACCCCCAGTTTGGCATCTGTGGTAAAACGTAAACGGCCGGCTTCCACGTTTTTCGTTACCAAGTCCTCAAGGCCGGGTTCGTAAATGGGTATTTCGCCTTGATTCAAGCGTTGAATTTTGTTTTCGTCAATATCCACGCACAGCACATCATTACCCACTTCCGCCAGGCAGGTGCCGGTTACCAGTCCGACGTATCCGGAGCCATAGATTGTAACATTCATGATTTTTCTCTTTGTTGCTATTACCAAATTAATAAAGTACGGTGTCGCTATTCTTTACGGTTTCTGCACGCGGCCGCACTGAGATTTAAATTCCACAAAACAATACCAGAGACCATCCCATTAGTCATCTGTAATATACTGAATTAGTGTGAAAAGGGTTGATTTGTATGGTGTTGGTATCTTATCAACATTATAATTGCAGCTCGTAACTCACGGGTTCTATCGGTGGAAACTAAAAAATAATAGCAGAATTCCGATTACATTTGATGTGTCCCGCCACCGAAGGACGTGGATCTATCCATAACAAAGTGTAAACGTAAACTATTCAAACAGTTATCGTAGGTTAAATTTTGGTTCGACTATTTAAACAATATATCCCAGTGTCGCTTGTCTATCTGGCCCTGGTAGAACTGGTATTGCTGTTTTTTTGTTTCTACGGCGGTGTGGTTTTTCATTCGGCTATAGAGTCAGATTTTTCGGTGACGAGTATTGCCCCCTTGTACCCCAAAGCCATTACCTTTGCTTTAGTACATTTCCTCAGTATCGGCTCAATGGGTTTGTATCAAAGGCGGTTCCGATTGGGGATTGCGGGTATTTTATTGAGGTTGTCGGCCGCTTTTTGTATGGGTGCGATCGCTATGAGTTTTATCTACTATGCGCTGCCCACTCAGTCCGTAGAACGATTGACTCAAGCCGCTTCTTTTGTCGTGGCGTTCTCCACAATTACTTTGGTTCGAGTTCTTTTTATGAAGACGGTGGACCAAAACTTGTTGAAACGACGCGTGCTGGTTCTGGGTGCAGGTGAATATGCCGGACAGATTCAGAACAATCTGCGGCGTACAACCGATCAGCGTGGATTCCTGGTGGTCGGGTATGTCCATGTGCGTGGCGAACACGACGTGGTGAATGAAGCACTTATTCTAAGGCCGGAACAACCGTTGGTGACTATTTGTTCCCAATTACAAATCGATGAAATTGTGGTGGCCGTAGGTGACCGGCGTCGCAAAAGTTTCCCGGTTCACGAATTATTGGATTGTAAATTGAGCGGGGTAGATGTTATTGATTTAACTCAGTTTTTTGAGAGAGAGGTGGGTAAAATCAAACTCGATATCGTTAATCCAAGCTGGCTGATTTTTTCCGAAGGCTTCAGTCAGGGCGAATACCAGGCCTTTTTTAAGCGCGCCTTTGATGTGCTCATGAGTCTATTGCTGCTGGCAGTAACCTGGCCGGCTATGGTTCTTGTGGCCATCGCAATATTTGTAGAAAGCGGGTTTCGAGGTCCCATCCTGTTTAAACAGGTTCGGGTAGGTCAGCATTGGCAATTGTTTCATGTGTTGAAGTTTCGCAGCATGCGGGTCGATGCCGAGAAAGACGGAGCGCAATGGGCGCAGAAGAATGACAATCGGGTGACCCGGGTGGGTAGTTTTATCCGTAAGGTGCGTTTGGATGAGTTACCACAAATTTTTAATGTGTTAATGGGGGATATGAGCTTTGTGGGGCCGCGTCCGGAAAGGCCTGAGTTTGTCACTGAGCTGTCCAACCAAATTCCTTATTACGCTGAGCGTCACCGGGTTAAACCGGGTATTACCGGGTGGGCCCAGGTGTGTTATCCCTACGGAGCTTCAGAAAAAGATGCGCTGGAGAAACTGCAATTCGATTTATACTATATTAAAAACTACACCTTGTTTCTGGACTTGGTGATTATATTGCAAACGGCCCACGAAGTGACTTGGGGTAAAGGTGCGCGCTAACTGTAATCGAAGTTTTGCAGGGTTTTAACATTGAAATGACAATCATAAACATTGCCGCCACCGGTTATGGTATATGTGCCGTCACCTTCCTGTTTTTAACAATCATTCTAGCTGTTAACTGGAGGGGGCATAGCCAAAGCGCTTTGCTTATTTCTGCGTGTATTGCCACTATTGTTTGGTCCCTACTTTGCGCATATCAGGTTTATTATCCAGACGTATTACATCCCTACCTGAGAATAACCGAACTATTTCGAAATTTGTTATGGATAAGTTTTTTGTTTTATTTGCTTGATCTGCGTGCTCAGGAAAGTAGCAAAAACAAAACGTTGTTGATGCTGAAGATATTTGCAACGCTATTAGTTTTATCCGGGGTTTTGGTGGAGTTGGGAGGGTTATTTGTCCCGTATATTTTTAATGCCAAACTCGTTTTTATCATCTTAATAGTAATTACACTGTTGGGATTGATTTTGGTAGAGCAGCTTTTCCGAAATACACCAATGGATCAGCGCTGGTCCATTAAATTTTTTTGCGTGGGTGTGGGAGGGGTTTTTGCGTATGACTTTTATATGTATGCCGACTCCTTACTCATGGTTGAAACCGATCAAGGTTTAATGAGTGCCCGCGGCTACGTCAATGCCATGGTTAGTCCTTTAATTGCGATATCGGCATCCCGTAATCCTCAGTGGGCGTTAAGGGTTCATGTTTCCAAACGATTTGTGTTTCATTCAGCTGCCATATTGGGGTCCGGATTTTATCTGCTGGCAATGGGAGCTGGAGGCTATTATGTGAAACAATTTGGAGGTACTTGGGGGGGGATTGCTCAGGTCATTCTGCTGACGGGTGCTTTGATATTGCTTCTACTTCTGCTTTTTTCAGGTTACATACGGGCCAGGATTAGAGTGTTTTTAAGCAAGAATTTTTTTCACTATAAGTACGATTACCGAGATGAATGGTTGAAATTGATAAATGCGATGGCGATGGAGCAAAATGACTACCAGATTCGCAGCAAGGCTATAATGGTAGTTGCGGATATCGTGGAGAGTCCGGCGGGCATTTTATGCCTGAAGGAGGATGACGGTGTCTATCGGACATCAGTGAATTGGAATATGCGGCAGGATGGAATATGTGAAACAGAGGCCAGTTCATTGGTAGAGTTTCTTAGTCGAAAACAATGGGTAATAAATATTGATGAAGTTCATGAAGTAACCGAACTTTATGACGGCTTGGAATTGCCCCGGTGGGTGGGTTTATTACCCCAGGCTTGGCTAATATTGCCATTTCTGCATCGTAAGGAGTTAATAGGATTCGCCGTATTGGCCCGCTCCAGAATTGAAACCAAAATAAATTGGGAAGACAGGGATTTGTTATTGACCGCGGCAAGACAGATATCCAGTTATTTGGTTTTGTTGAGAGCAAATGAAGAACTGATGAATGCAAAACAGTTTGATGCATTTAATCGGTTGTCTGCTTACGTAGTGCATGATTTGAAGAACTTGGTGGCCCAGTTAAGTTTGGTCGTAAGTAACGCTGCGAGGTTTAAAAACAATCCGGAGTTTATGCAGGATGCGATTGAAACCGTGCAAAATGCTACCGAAAAAATGCAGAAGTTATTGGATGGCTTGAGACAAAATCGACCAGTAGGTACTGTGGCAACGGAAAATATACTGCTACTGATAAAAGACGTAATTCGTAAGCGTGGCGGAACCCTTCCGATACCTGAGTACATAGGTACAAATCAGGATATATTTTTACCGTGTGAACGTGATCGGTTTCAATCCGTTTTGGAGCATCTGGTGGAAAATGCCCAACAGGCGACAGACGCAAGTGGTTGGGTTCGGGTTTCTCTCAGTCGACAAGGAAATGGTCATATCGAATTGAATGTCGCAGACAGCGGTTGCGGTATGGATGATCAATTCATAAAGGAACGACTTTTTAAACCGTTTCAAACGACCAAAGGTAATGCAGGAATGGGGATCGGAGTGTATGAAGCAAGGGAGTATTTCCGCTCCCTGGGAGGAACAATGAGTGTTATCAGTGAGATAGACAAAGGTAGTTCATTTACTGTGGTATTTCCCAATAATATGAAATAATAGGGGCCGGCGCTCCCTAATTTTCATTGAATGTCTGGGGTATGACTTTGAAAGACAAGAAAAAATATCTATTGGTTATTGAAGATGATCCTGGTTTGCAACGCCAATTGAAGTGGTGTTTTGAAGGATATGAAGTTCTTATTGCGGGTACTCGTGAAAGTGCCATCGCCCAGTTGCGCCGTTATGAACCGAGCGTGGTGACCTTGGATTTGGGTTTGCCGCCGGATCCGGCCAATGCGACAGAAGGCTTGAAAGTGCTACAGGAAATTTTGACACTGGCACCCTACACAAAGGTAATTGTGGTAACCGGAAATGACGATAGGGAAAATGCGATTCAAGCAGTGTCTATCGGCGCTTATGATTATTATCAGAAACCCATTGATTCTAAGATGCTCAGCATGATAGTGGATAGGGCTTATACACTCTATCAGTTGGAAGATGAAAATAGAAAATTGGTGAGAAAGAATCGATTAACGCCTATAGAAGGAATTATTGCATCCAGTCCGCAGATGATGAAAGTCTGCCGGACTATAGAGAAAGTGGCTCCTGTGGATGTGACCACGTTGCTATTGGGTGAGAGTGGAACCGGAAAAGAGTTGGTGGCTCGGGCTTTACATTCCATGAGCGGGCGCGAAAGCAAGCCATTTGTAGCGCTGAATTGCGCAGCCATACCGGATAATCTTTTGGAAAGTGAACTGTTTGGTTATGAAAAAGGGGCGTTTACAGGCGCTGCTAAGCAAACAAGAGGAAAAATAGAATTCGCCGAAGGCGGTACGTTTTTATTGGACGAAATCGGTGATTTGTCATTAGCATTACAGGCTAAAATTTTGCGGTTTTTGCAGGAGCGAGTGATAGAAAGGGTTGGTGGACGCCAGGAAATTCCTGTGGATGTAAGAGTGATATGCGCCACGCACAGGGATTTGGAACAGATGATAAAGGAAGAAAGATTCCGAGAAGATTTGTACTATCGTATTAGCGAAATAACGATTCAAATCCCGCCTTTGCGTGAACGATCCGGGGATGCACTTTTATTGGCAAAAAGTTTTCTGGAAAAATTCTGCAGTTTACAAGGACGGTCGGCTAAAGTTTTCAGTAGTGATGCGCAAGCTGCTATTGTCCAGCATCTATGGCCAGGCAATGTTCGGGAGCTGGAAAATAAAGTTAAGCGCGCTGTTATAATGTCCGATAGTGATCAAGTGACGGCCGAAGACATGGAGCTGGATTCTATAGTTAGCAGTGATAACATTGTTAATGTCCTCAATCTTCGTTATGCCAGGGAGCAGGCGGAAATTACTGCTGTGCAACAGGCATTGTCATTGACTAAGAATAATGTATCAAAAGCGGCAGAACTGCTCGGCGTCAGTCGACCTACACTCTATGATCTAATGAATAAGTTCGGTTTCAATTAAAGGGCCGCGGTTTGGTAGTGTCAAATCACGTAAACCCAAAATTGATTGCGTCCGTCGCTGTATTTCTCGTTTGTATTTCTATGGTTTTACATTGGACTACGCTCCGGGAGTTAGGGGTATTGTGGTGGCGCTCCTATACATACGGCCATGGTCTGTTGGTAGCTCCTGTTTGCTTGTATCTGTTGTGGGAAAAGTATCCCGAGTTACAGGAAACTCCCCACTCAGTGAGTTTGAGCGGTTTGTTTTTTCTTACTGTATTCAATGGCATCTGGTGGATTGCATACAGTATCGATATCAACATACTGGTTAAAGTGGTTGTGTTAGTGATGCCGGCACTTATTGTGTGGACTGTTTTGGGAAAACATGTGTTTAAATTATTGTTATTTCCATTGACCTACATACTGGTAGCGGTACCGGTGTGGGATCCGCTGGAGTCGATATTGCAGGTGCTTACCGCATACACGGTCGCCGGTGGTCTATCTTTGGTCGGGGTACCTGTTTTTCTGGAATCCACCTACATTTCGATACCAGAAGGTCAATTTCATATAGAAGAGGTTTGCGCCGGACTTAGATATTTTTTGGCGGCATTGGCGATTGCGCTATTGTTTTCGCACATGTATTTAAAAAAATTGTCGGTACAAATGGTATTTGTTGGAACAGCATTGGCGATTGCGGTTGTTGTCAATTGGGTACGTGTATTTCTTGTGATCCTGGCAGGACACCTTTCAAATATGCAGCATTCTTTCGTCCATGAACATGTCGGCCTTGGGTGGTGGATTTTTTCAATATCATTGATTCCAGTGTTTGCCTTAGGTATTTATATGCACAGAAAAAGTGCGAACCAAGCCGGTTTGCCAGTGGGGGTACATAGTACTCCAAAGAGTATTCCTGGCTATAAACCTGTGATTGTGTTGCTGTCTAGCGTACTTGTCCTGATACTCACGCCGGTGTCTGCAAATCAGTTGAAACAAAGAGGCATAGAGAGGGATTTCCCTGTTGTTTTACCTGAGGGCATCGGGGGTTGGGAAGGGCCTTTCGAATTAGAATCAATAGTCAATATCAGCTATGCCTCGGCGGATTACTCTTTAATTCGTTCATATAAAAAAAACAATGATAAACTAGCGTTGTTCGTGGCGGGATACAACAGCCAATCGCAAGGAAAAGAGCTGGTTCATTATGAAAACCGCGTGGTTGGTAGTTCAAATTGGAATATATATAAAAATGGAAAAATACTTTTAAGTAATTCCGGTGAAACTAAATTAGCGGTTAAGGAAAGTTTGCTAAAAAGAAAGCAAGGCCAGGTTGCGGTGATGTGGCAATGGTATACAGTAGCAGGTGAAAATACTTCGTCGGAAATGATGGCTAAACTGCTTCAATTAAAATCCATTGTTACAGGAAACTCTCGAGCAAAAGTGACTATATTGGTTTCTGGTATTTATGCGGATGCAAGCAGTGCAAGATCTCAATTGGAAGATTTTGTTAGTACGATGCGGAAAAAATTGGATTCGGTATGAATTGGTTTGGTAAATTTGGAGAAGCACATGCGAATTGGTGATTTCAGTAAGGGTATAGCGGTTACAGTGTGCAGTGTTTTTCTCCTGGCCTGTTCAGGAAAGTCCCCAGAGGTTTTGTTAAATGAAGCTTCAGAGCAAATCCGGCAAGGAAACTATCGCATAGCTATCATCAATCTGAAAAACGTTTTAAAACAAAAACCGGACAGCCGCGAGGGAAGGTTTTTACTGGGTAAAGTCTATCTGGAGATAATGGATGGTGTAGCGGCGGAGAAAGAGCTTTTGCGTTCTGGTAAATTAGGAATTGCTCAAGAGAAAATTATCTCACCACTGGCAAATGCTTATTTGCTTCAAGATAAATACGCCAAAGTAATTGAGCTGATTCGTTCGGGGCAAGCAAAGACATTGGATGCGGAGTTGTCTACATATATGGCGCAGGCCTATCTGGGGTTGGGGGATTTGTCGAATTGTGAAGAGCAGTTGAATTATGCGATGTCCATCAATCCTGATTTTGTCCCTGCATTGTTGACTAAAAGCAAACTACTTTATAGAAATAATAAATATGATGATTCCAAAAAGTTTTTGAACCAAATTACCGCTCTGGACGCTGGGTTTGTGCCGGCGTGGCTGATGTTGGGTGAAGTCGCAGCATCCAGTAGTGATTACAACACGGCAACACAAATGTATCAAAAAGCATTAGACATAGAAACCTCAAAATCTACACCGGTTCAGACCGGTTACATTAAAATTCGTATGGCCAATGTGCTCATGGATAGCGGTGAAATAGGAAAAGGAACTGCCATACTGGATGAATTGTTGGCCGAAAACCGGGAAAACCCCATTGCGAACTATTTATATGCGGTACACAAATACAAGTCCGGTGATAGAAAAGCGGCCTACGATCATTTGCAGCTCGTGCTCAAAGCGGTTCCGGATCACAAACCAAGCTTGCTGTTACTGGGGGCAGTAAATTTTGGTGAAGGGAAGCTTGAGCAAACCGACGTGCAAATTTCCAAGCTTCTACAAAGCGATCCAACTAACCCAACCGCCATAAAATTGCTGGGTGCTACACATTTGCGCCAGAGCCAGCCTGAACAAGCGCAGGAATTGGTGCAATCTGTTTTGGATCAAAACCCCAATGATTCGGAGCTCTTGGATTTAATGGGGAGCGCATTGCTGGCTCAGGGTGAGACCGAGAAAGGATTGGCTTACATAAAGGAAGCGGTATCAAGTAAACCGGAATCTGTGTTTCTAAGAAACAAGCTGGCATCAATATACCTCAAGCAAGGTGAAGTGGATTTAGCCGTACAGGAACTTGAAAATACAACTACACGCAAGAGCCAGGATTATAGGTCTCAGGTTCTATTGATTCTAAGTTACCTCAGCAAAAAGAATTTCCTTAAAGCTGAGCAATTGGCTGCTGCTTTGATAGAACAGTTTCCCAATGAAGGGCATGCCGGGCTTGTGCTTGTACAGGTGTATTTGATACAGAAAAAATTTGATAAAACGGAGGAGACAATAAGGCAGGCCTTGACTTCGTATGAAGATTATACCCCATTGCATCACAGCCTGGTTCGATTGTATGTCATGCAGGGAGAACTGCAAAAGGCCGAAAAGCATTTAAATCGCATGCAGGAGCTGTTTCCGGAAGACAGTTCGATATTTGTTTCAATGGCACGGTTACATGTTTTACAAAATCAAGAGCAACAAGCAATAGAAAAATTGGACAAAGCAAGAGTTAAAAACACGAGCGACATTTTTTCGCGATTAATTTTAACTCGTTATTATTTGCAGAAATCAGATAAGGCCAATGCAGGGCCTGTTCTAAGTGAGGCCGAGACTCTGGCACCAAAGCGATGGGATGTAAAAATGTTACGCGCAATATACGAACTGCGTTTTGGTGACAGAAAGCGGGCGAAGCTCAAGTTCCAGGAACTGGTGCAATCTAATCCAAAATTAGGTATGGCGCATTACTATCTTGGTACCCTGCAAATGTATGAGCGCGAGACGCAGTCCGCTAGAAATTCATTTCAAAAGGCAATGCAGTTGCAACCATCGATTTCGAATGCGTATCTGGCATTAGGAAGGCTGGAATTGATCTCGGGTCGGGAAAAGGCCTTTAAGTCGATAATACTTACAGTTAATGATCGATTTCCCAATTCGGGGTTGGGAGACCTGTTAATGGGGGACTATTCTGTCGCCAAGAAAGATTATAAGAAAGCAAATGCTTTATACGCTAATACCTCTAAACACATGCAATCGTCCGAACTGCTGTTAAAAAGACATTATGTATTGCACCGACTTAAGAGATCGCGCGAGGCGACCTTGTTGCTGCAAAACTGGTTGAAACAACACCCAAATGACGTGACGGTACGAAAAAAACTGGCTTGGGATTATAAAAGTAGTGGTCAAGTGGACAAATCCATACGTGAATATCGGAAAATTGTCGAAATTGATCCAAAAGATGCCTCTGTTTACAACAATTTGGCTTGGTTGTTGTTTGAGTCACAAGATTCCAGTGCATTGGAAGTCGCCAACAAGGCCTATATGCTTGCTCCGGACAAACCGTTCATAGTGGATACCTATGGATGGTTACAGTTAAATTCCGGAAATTCCGCCAAAGCATTGGCTCTGTTGGAAAAAGCAGCGGAGTTGGCGCCAGTGCATATGGAAATTCAATTACACTACGCTGAGGCGCTGCAAAAAAATAGTCAAACGGAAAAAGCTAATCGCGTGCTGGAAATTGTAGCAGCTTCCGGCAACAAAAAACTCGCTGCGCGAGCTAGGGAATTAATGTCTGCTAAGTAGCATGGGTACTGTCGGTACAGTTTACACTTGTTGAGAAAGTAATAGAAAAAAATAATACAAATCAATTGGATGCGAATATGGCACGATTGATGCTTATAACAAGTCATTTCAGCAGTAATTTTTTCAAGAGGCTAGACATGAGAACAAAATTAGGGTTTCTCGCAGTATGTTCGCTTTTCGCCGTTTTGATTACCGGTAATGCTCATGCTGTCGCATACGAATATAACTACCAGGACGTGCAGGAGTTTTCACAGCTGTGGGCGGTACCTGACGGTTCAGCTGTTTTGGCTACGGATCCTTTCAGCGGAACGGGTTTTAATTCGGCTGGTGAGTTTTCTATCTTCTTCAATCCGACTCTGCCTATAGGGACTCCTGTGGAAATGGGGTTAGGGGTTGTTGGTGATCGGGATTTTTCCAGCTATACCGGTGTAACAATGGATCTACGTAACAGTAGTATCAATCAAGCAATTTTTGCAGCACTGTTTTTGACCGAAGATAATGGTGACGGTACATTTAATCTCTACCACGGAAACGTGCTGGCATTGAATGATAACGAAGCCGGAACAATGGCATTGGATTTTTCCAGCGCCAATTTACTTGTTATAGCAAATGATTTTTCGAGCTATACAAGTGCCGGAGCAGTCGCTTTGGATGTTGCAAATACCACATTTTCCTCTTACGGTTTTTCAGTGGGAACCATATCTGATGCCAGCACGTTCATTCACGCCTCTGCTGTTCCAGAGCCGAATACACTGGTGTTGTTAGGTAGCTCCATTTTGGTATTTGGTGGGTTACGTAGAATATTGCAGGTTTCCGCCTGATAGAACAAACAATCGGTTCACACTCCCGGGCTTTCCGGGAGTGTTTCGCTTATTCCATTCAGATTTGTTCTCTATCCCATTACACGGGAAATAAAGTTCATTGCCTTAGACCCGATAACTCAAAAAGACACCCTAATATGGAGTGGCGGAAATACTTAAGAAATTACTCCAGAAAGTACTAATTCAGTGTAGGAATGTAATACAATTGCGTTTTTAAGGTGTCTAATTGAAATAGTTGAGAAATTTCCTCGATTTCCTAACACGGTAGTCCAAATGAAATTTATAACACGTTGTTTTTTATTGGTATTAGTTGGTTTGCTGACGGGTTGTGCCACGGTGTTGGTTCAGCCGAAAACGGATCTGTCCGCTCCGAATTTCGAGTATCGATTGGGTCCGGGGGATATAATTGATATTTTTGTATGGCGTAATTCCGATCTTACGGTGAACGGTATACCCGTAAGACCAGACGGTAAGATTTCTGTACCTTTGGTGGAGGAGCTGTCGGCCAGTGGTAAAACACCAAAGCAATTGGCGCGTGACATCGAAGGCCAACTGGCGAAATATATTAAAGACCCATTTGTAACGGTTATGGTTAGGGATTTTGTTGGTCAGATAGATGACCAGATACGGGTCGTAGGAGAAGCCGCTACTCCTAGGTCTCTGGCCTATAGAAAGAGTCTGACCGTGTTAGACGTGATGATAGCCGTTGGAGGTCTCACGGAGCATGCTGCGGGTAACCGGGCTGTGTTAGTAAGAAAAGTTGGCGGCAAACAGGTTTCTATACCGGTATACCTCGAGAGCTTGTTGAAAGATGGTGTTATCGACGCAAATATATCAATGGCGCCAGGAGATATCCTGATTATTCCTGAGTCTTGGTTTTAGCGGGTTATTGAGTTTATATAGATGAATGATGCATTAGTTCAATACTTCGGTTATGTCCGCATCGTCTGGAGGCGACGTTGGCTTGTGGTATTAGTTGCGGCGTTAATTTGCGGGATCGGATGGCCGGTTGTCTTGAAGCTGCCAAATACTTATGAAGTGAAAGCACAAATCCACCTGGATACACAAAGTATTTTAAAACCTCTATTAAGCGGACTTGCGGTTGATAGTGAACTGACGCAAACAACGGCCCTGGTATTGCAACGAACTCTATTAACGCGTCCGAATCTTGAGAAGGTTGCGCGTGCTGTGGATATCGATTTGTTGGCGAATACACCATCACAATTTGAAGCACTGATTCGAAATTTGGGTTCGAATATATATATCTCTCAAATGAGAATACCGACTACGCGTCGTCGTCAAGCCGCAGGCGGTGAGGCCGTGTTTGAAATAGTCTACAGAGATCAAGATCCTCAAAGAGCCAAGATGGTGGTCCAGGAAATTTTAACTCTATTTGTTGAAGGTACTCTCGGAGCGGCACGAAAGGATACCGAGTTTACTGAGCAGTTTCTCAATTTGAAAATTGACGAGTACGAAGCTCAACTGGTTGAGGCGGAGGAGAGGCTAAAACATTTTAAAAGGAAAAATGTCGGATTGATGCCCAGAGAGGGGCAAAATTACTATTCGCAAATGAGCTCTGAGAAAAGTCGGCTAGAGGAAGCTCAGTTACAGTTGGACGAAGCGGTAAACCGGCAGCGGGAGCTTAAGCGACAGTTGAACGAGGTGGTTAATTCATTTCGCTCTTCCAGTTCCGATGCTGCATCGAATCCACTGGATGCGCGCATACAAACTGTACAACAAAAATTGGATGAATTGGAGTTGCAGTACACAAAGAACCACCCTGATGTGGTTGCAGCACAAAGAATGCTCCAGGAATTGCAAAAACAAAAACAATCCGAAAAAGCAAAAAGCACGGATACCGGAGAGGCGAATCTACTGGATAACAACCCGGTATATCAGGAGTTGAAGGTGGATCTCGGTCAGGAAGAAGCACAAATTGCAGCTTTGAAGGTCCGTGTATCCATGTATGAGGAGAGCCTGCACAAACTGCAAATGCTAATCGATACAATGCCCAAGGTTGAGGCGGAATTTGCAAAATTGAACCGTGACTACGGTATTATCAAAGAGAATTATTTGGGCTTGGTAAAGCGAAGGGAATCAGCAAAGCTTTCTTTTGATGCGGAAAACAAAGATGACAACGTCAACTTTAAAGTTATTGATCCACCTAGAGTGCCGCTCAAACCCATCAGTCCTAATCGACTACTGCTGATAACAGCTGTGTTGGTGTTAGGAGCAGGCGCGGGTATCGCTTTAGTAATTCTTTTGATTCAACTTAAACCGACTTTTTACAGTGCGTCTGATTTATCCCGAAAGCTGGATTTGCCTGTTTTGGGTTCAGTGTCAAAAGTGATACAGCCTGGAGAAATTGTTAAAGGTCGAATTGGTTTGTTGGGTTTTGGGCTTGTCATCTTAGCTATTTTGGCAGCTTATAGTGGATTGATCGCCATGCAATTAAATCTGATTAAGTTTTAGAGAGTGATGCAAATGAGTAGTATTGAGAAAGCCATCCAGAAACTGCAGAAAAAGAAAAAAGACTCAGGCGGTCAACTATCCGGCACGTTGAATTCGCGTAGTTCCTCAGATGCAAACAGGAGTATCCCCGATGCCTTTGTGGACGAAGAAGAGTTTTTGGCAACCCGAATTCAATCGACGCAATCTCAGCAAACGCGTCGACAGGTGACTATAGATTTGCAAAGATTGGAACAACGCGGCATGTTGACTCCGGATAGAATGCATTCCGTGATGGCAGAAGAGTTTCGTGGTATTAAAAGACCGCTCATAAGTAATGCTTTTGCCACCGGTGCCCTTGCCATAGACAAGGGAAACCTATTGATGGTTACCAGTGCCTTACCGGGAGAGGGAAAAACTTTTATCAGTGTGAATCTGGCTATGAGTATTGCCATGGAAAAAGACAAAACGGTTTTGCTTGTGGACACGGATTCCTCGAAAACCGGTGTCAGTTCTTTGTTAGGCATTAGTCCGGAACCCGGGTTGACAGATTATCTATTGGATGACTCCATAAATTTAAGCGATTTACTGGTTAGAACTAATATTCCAAAACTGACACTACTACCATCGGGCCGCTACAACGATAGAGTGTCGGAACTTATGGCCAGTCAAAATATGAAACGTTTGATATCAGACCTTTCGCAGAGGTACCCGGATAGGGTGGTGGTATTTGATTCACCTCCAATATTGGCGACCAGTGAGGCAAGAGTTTTAACTGACTTGGTTGGACAAGTAGTATTTGTCGTTGCGGCGGAAGACACCGCTGAATCAGCGGTTAAGGATGCTATGGAGTATTTGGATAAAACCCGCCCCATAGGATTAGTTTTTAATAAAAAAATTCAATCACTCGGTACGGGTTACAACTACTATGGATATGGGGCGGAAAAATAGAATTTTCCGACGCCAATCAAGCAGTACACATGTATTATAAAAATGATAAACGCAAGAAAAAAATTCGGGACTGAATTCCTCGGAGTGAAATTACGAGTTTTTTTTCTGTCGCTTGTTGGTTTGAGCTGGGCAAACAGTCTCCACGCTGTGCAGTGGCAGTTTACGCCAACGATGGAAGCGGCATTAGCCTACACGGATAATGTTTCGCTTAGTGCGACATCGGAACAGTCGGAAGTAATCCTTGAATTAAACCCGGGTTTTACTATGCGTGGTGAAGGAGCACATACAAAGCTTTCTTTGCAGTATGGCCTGGAAGCTTTTTATTACAATGAAATGTCAGAACAAAATGGTACTTACCAGCAAATGGATTTGTCATTGGATCAAGACATTTTTACCGATAATTTAGTTTTGAGTGTGGCAGGCAGTTATCAGCAGCAAAATATAGACGCAAGAGAAAACGCGCCTTCGAGTAATATGTTTGTAACAGGAAATCGGACGGATATGCAGAGTTATTATGTCGCACCTACATATAGGGTGCCGCAAACGGATACCCCCGGGGTGATGATTCGTCCTTCTTATGGTGCAGTGCGATATGACGAAACGCCTGATTTCAATGCGCGAGTGACTCAGCTGTTAGTTGTCGTAAATCAAACCCCCAATGTACGAACGCTGGCTTGGAATGTCAGCGCACAAAAACGGACGGTAAGATACCGGAATCAGGATGAACTGAACTTGGAAAGGCTGGATTACGGTTTAGATTTACCATTGGGTACTCAGGTAGTCTTGAAGGCAACAGCAGGTAAAGAGGAAAACAGATATTTCTATCAAAATATCGAAAGTATCTCCACCGGCGGAACCTGGCGCGCAGGGTTACGTTGGGAGCCAGCGGGACGTACATCAGTGGAGTTGGGTTCGGGCGAGCGATCTTTTGGAAAGACATACGACTTTGAGTTAAATCACGGTTCGAAATATTCCACCTGGAGATTGGGCTACAACGAGGATGTTGAAACTCTGTCTTTACAGTTACAACCTGTGTCCGGAGTGGATAGTGAAGGTGGGGTTGATGTCCCGTTGCCGTCTGAAGGTATCCAGGGTGTAGGTAACGAAGTATTTATTGCTAAACGCGTTAGCGGTTCTGTAACGTATTCGAAAGCGAAGTCTGACTACAATTTATCCTTGCTTCAAGAGAAAAGGGAGTATGAAATTGTACAGAGATCAGAGACGTACACAAACTTTGATGCAGATTTTTCATGGTCTATGTCAAGTCGGTCAGAGCTAAAAACGGGTATCGGACTGAGAAGAAGTAGTGCGAGTAATGATAGTCGAGTGGATAGTCTTCGTGAATTCACCATTTTATTTAGTAACAGAACAAGTCGTAAAATATCAACAAGCTTGAAGTATACGCATGCGTCCAACAATTCCACATCAGATATTTTGGATTACAGGTATAACTTGGTTGCACTGGAAATTGCGGCAAAATTTTAAAGGAGTGATTTGGTGAAGAGGGTGTATAAGAGGGTAAATGTTCATGGTCAGCGGTAAAGTAGTTAATGCCATGACTGTTGATGTGGAAGATTATTTTCACGTTTCGGGTTTTTCAAGGTATGTTGAACAAGCCAACTGGGAAAAATACGAATGCCGAGTAGAAGCAAATACTCGAAAGCTGCTGGAGTTGTTTGATAAATACGACGTTAGGGCAACTTTCTTTGTCCTAGGGTGGGTAGCAGAACGGTTTCCGAATTTAGTTAGAGAAATTGCCAAGTTGGGGCATGAAATAGCCTGTCATGGTTATAGCCATAAGCTGATTTATGAACAAACACCGGACGAATTTCGGAGAGAAACTGTAAAAGCCAAGACAATTTTAGAGGATATTATTCAAGACAGCGTTCTTGGATATCGAGCAGCCAGTTACTCTATCGTAAATAGCAGTCTATGGGCTCTGGATATATTAGTGGAATGTGGGTTTTCGTATGACTCCAGTATTTTTCCGATTCACCATGATCGATATGGTATATCAAATGCGGAGTTGTTTCCGCATAAACTAACCACCCCGTCCGGACATAAGCTGATAGAGTTTCCGTTATCAACAGTCAGGTTTCTAGCAACAAATGTTCCGATTGCCGGGGGTGGTTATTTTCGTTTGTTTCCTTACCATGTGACGAAAACTGGACTCGCCCACATAAATCGTCGCAATCGGCCATTTATATTTTATCTACATCCATGGGAAGTGGATCCGGATCAACCCCGAGTCGCAGCCAATTGGAAATCAAGGTTTCGACATTATAACAATTTGAATAAGTGCGAAAAACGATTGGAAAAATTGGTTTCTGAATTTACGTTTTCCACTGCCCAACATGTGTTAAGTAATCAAGGATTGTTAGACACCTCGTCGGATAAATTGGCGTTTGTTTCTTAGAGAGGGAATAGGGTAGTGTGTGGGTTAGCCGGTATATACAGTAGCAATAAGCAAGCCCCGTTTATGGGGGACCTGAAAAATATGGTGCGACAACTTAGCCATAGAGGTCCGGACGGTACAGGATTCATAGAGTTTCCTAAAATTGGTTTGGCCCATGCGCGTCTGAGCATTATTGATTTAGAGGGAGGGTCGCAACCTATTCATAATGAAGATAAGTCAATATGGGTAGTGTTTAACGGGGAAATTTTCAATTTTCCTGAATTACGACAGCAATTGATACAACAGGGACACTTGTTCTATACGCATACAGACACAGAGGTAATCGTTCATCTTTACGAACAGTATGGAGAAACCTTTGTTGAACATCTCAACGGTCAGTTTGCCATCGCGCTATGGGACAATAATAGTGAGACATTATTTTTAACGAGGGATCGGGTAGGTATAGTGCCTTTGTTCTATCAGAGCATAGATAATCGGCTCCTTTTCGCTTCAGAGGTTAAATCTTTGTTAGCGACCGCTTCCAGTTCGCCAAGTCTAAATACAAAGGCGCTCGATCAATTAATGACATTTTGGGCGCCGGTGAGTCCAAATACGATATTCTCCGAGATTCAGGAAGTCTCTCCAGGTGAGATGTTGCGTGTAAAAAATGGTGATATTAAACACATTCAATATTGGGATTGGAGTTTCAGTGAAACGCAGTACCGGGGCGGTGATGAAGATAGCTTGGCCGGAGAGCTGCACGACCTTTTGATTGACGCGACTAAAATTCGATTACGTTCCGATGTGCCGGTCGGGGCATATTTATCAGGGGGTTTAGACTCATCGGTCATTGTCGCCATACTGAAACACTACGGTGGCGTACCATTGAGAACATTTTCTATCGGGTTCGACTCTGAAGAGTTTGACGAAGGCTCGTATCAAAAAGCATTAATTGCACATTTAGGGACCGATCACAGTGCAATTAATTGTAGTAACTCTGATATTGCCGATTCGTTTGTAGATACAATTTGGCATACCGAATCTCCCATATTACGGACTGCGCCGGTGCCTATGAGAAGGCTGTCCGGTCTGGTGAAACAGGAGAATTACAAAGTAGTGCTCACCGGAGAGGGTTCCGATGAGGTATTGGGCGGTTATGACATTTTTAAAGAAGGTAAGATCAGACAATTTTGGGCAAAGAATCCAGATTCCAGTTTCAGGGCCGGGTTATTAAAGAAACTGTATCCTTATTTGGATATTTCGCAAGGCAGAGGACAAGCATATTTGAAGCAGTTTTTTGGTGCGGATCTTGATAAGCCCGATCTTGCATATTTTGCGCACATACCGCGATGGAACACCACTGCAAAAATTAAAGAATTTTTTTCCGATGATGTTAAACAGAATCTAAATAGTAATGCGCTGGAGGATTTATGCGCCACACTACCTGGAGCAATTCATCGGTGGCATCCGTTTAATCGAAGTCAGTATATAGAGGCTAAATCTCTAATGGCAGGCTACCTCTTATGTTCGCAAGGGGATAGGATGTTATTATCCAATTCAGTGGAAGGACGGTTTCCATTTTTAGATCATAGGGTAATTGAATTTGCCAATACCTTGCATCCTAAATACAAAATGAAAGCGTTAAACGAAAAATTCTTATTGAAAAAAGCATTTAGAAAATATCTTCCTCCGAAAATTGTCAGTAGATACAAACAACCATACCGGGCACCTGACATTGCCGCTTTTTTTGGGGGGGAAGTGCCGGAGTACGTTCACGAGTTATTAGGTGAGAAGAGCATATTGGATGCGGGATATTTCGACTCTAATAAGGTTGGCCGGCTGAAGAAAAAAATAGAAAAAGGGCGTGCCATAGGTTACAAAGATAACATGGCTTTGGTGGGGATACTATCTACGCAAGTTTGGCATTATCATTTTATTAAAAACTTTAACAAAAATTTTGGGAATTAAGGGTATAACACATGTCTACCGAACAAAAAATTAGAGACTATGTTTTGGATAACTATCTGTTCACCGATGATCAGAACGCTCTAAAGAACGATGAGTCCTTTTTAGATAAGGGAATTATAGATTCAACGGGAATTATGGAAGTAATTCTATTTTTGGAAGAAGAGTTTGGAATTGAAGTAGAAGACGAAGAGATGGTTCCTGAGAATCTCGACTCTGTTAACAATATTGTTAAATATATACAATCCAAACAAAGCTGATGGTCGATTCCGATTTGACAATACCGCCCCGGTTACTGCGAGACGGCCTGCTTTCCTCTGCAAAGCGTACACCGGACAAAGTCGCCCTTGTTATCGAGGGCGTGGAGTATACTTACTCTCAATTGATGCAAGCTGCACTTAAAATGGCATCACAGCTCGTACAGTCCGGCATTCAAAGAGGCGACAGAGTTGCTATCTATATGGACAATACATGGCCCTGTGTGGTTAGTATATACGCAGTGTTAATTGCGGGCGGGGTATTTCTTGTTATAAATCCGCAAACAAAATCTGACAAACTGGAATTTGTACTTAAAGACAGCGATGCAAAGGTTTTGTGTACGGATAGCCACTTGGCTGGAGTCTTCGCTGATGTGGTGGTAAACAGTCAGGTTACAACAGTAATCTGCTCTGGCGACACAAGCGAATTGACGTTAAGTTGTTTGTTGGATTTTAATCAGATATTGGCAAGTAATGCACCATTGGAAAAACCTGTTTTCGTTGTCCCAAACGATATGGCTGCGCTGATATATACCTCTGGTAGCACGGGAGTACCCAAAGGGGTGATGCATACCCATCAATCTATGGTGTTTGCTGCATGGAGTTTAATAGAATACTTGCGCTTATCGCGGGAAGATAAAATATTGCTTGTGCTTCCTGTTGCCTTCGATTATGGATTGTACCAGCTATTCATGGCATTGAAATTGGGTGGTACATTGGTAATAGAGCGTTCATTTACATTTCCAGTACAAGTGTATAAACGGATTGAAGAGCAAAAAGTAACGGTGTTTCCCGGTGTGCCTACAATTTTTGCCATGATGGTATCGGCTCATAAGAAAAAACCTTTGTGTTTTCCTACCGTCACTAGAATCACTAACACGGCTGCTGCTTTACCGGAAGAGTTTGTGTCGTATCTTCAGGAAATATTTCCGAACGCTTTAATTTATAAAATGTACGGCTTGACTGAATGTAAACGTGTCAGTTATCTGGAGCCGGAATTGGTTAACGCAAAGTCCAACTCGGTTGGTAAAGCTATACCGGGAACTGAAGTTTATCTACTGTCAGAAAAAACCGGTCAAGCTGTATCCGCTGGTGAAACAGGGGTTCTGTACGTTAGGGGTCCTCATATCATGCTCGGGTACTGGAAACAGGACGAGCTAAGCAGGAAAATGCTTAAACCGGGGAGATATCCCGGTGAAAGAGTGTTATGTACACACGATTTATTTCGGATGGATTCGGAAGGCTATTTGTATTTTGTCGGACGCAACGACGATATTATAAAAACTCGAGGAGAGAAAGTAAGTCCCGTTGAGGTAGAAAATGCTTTGTACGAAATAAAAGGCATAAAAGAAGCAGCGGTCATTGGTGCTCCGGATGAGTTGTTGGGTGAATCTGTTAAAGCATTTGTGACGTTGGAGGCAGATTCGGATTTGACAGATAAAAAGATTAAGAAAATATGTTTGTCGAAACTGGAAAATTTCATGGTACCTAAAGATATAATTGTCGTGCCGGATTCTTTACCAAAAACAGCAAACGGTAAGATAGATAAAAAGGCGCTTTCTTGAGGAGGTGGTATGGAACAGAGTGAATTCTATCGAAAATGCCATTCAAGAATCAGCGGAGAACTAGCATTCCTTCCGGATAAGCCGGAAGAGAACGTGGATAATACGCTTCGAGCGTTGTGGTTTGCGGCTGCCGGTGACCCAAAGTCTGCACAAGCTGCGGAGGATGGCGAGTTGCCCGTGTTAGATGCGGAGAATATGTCAAAATTAGAGGAATACCTGAACAGGCGTCTGTCCGGGGTTCCGTTGGCTCATATTACCGGGCGACAACAATTTATGGGTGTAGAGTTGATCGCCGGCCCAGGCGCATTGGTACCCAGAAAAGAAACTGAAATATTGGGTCAGTCAGCAGTTTCTATCATCAAGGATAGGGCCGGAAGACAGGAAACAGTGCAAGTTATGGACGTGTGTACCGGTGCGGGAAACCTCCCTGTCGCCTATGCTTTGTCCGGGGATAACGTTAAGGCATATGCTGCGGATTTGGCAAGTGAAGCTGTAAGTCTGGCCCGGGAGAACGTTAAATTTCATAATTTGGAGGATAGAGTGGAGGTCAGGGAAGGGGATTTACTGGCTCCGTTTGATTCCCCGGAATTTTACAATAGCATGGACTTGCTAAGCTGTAATCCTCCGTATATATCCAGTGGCAAAGTAGATACGATGGACAAGGAAATATCGGCGCATGAACCGCGACTCGCTTTTGATGGCGGACCTTTTGGTATTAAAATTTTGAACCGGCTGATTAAGGAGGCACCAAAATACCTAAAGGAAGGTGGTTTTCTGGTATTTGAAGTTGGCGAGGGACAAGGGGATTCTATATCTCAGCGTTTGAAAAAGACCGGCTTTTATTCCACGGTGGAGTGTCTTTATGACTCTGATGGAAACATTAGATCATTAATGGCTCAGAAATAGTATTATTCAACAGATTGAGAGAGAAGAAAATGCCAAATACACCATTATCCCAACAGGTGTTGAATATCAACGAAGCAGAAGAAGTTGCTGTCATTACAAACTCGATTAGAGATCATTTACGTAAAAATTTAAACCGGCGTGGGTTGGTTGTTGCGATTTCGGGGGGAGTGGACAGCGCAGTGTGTGCAGCGTTGTGTGTTGAAGCCATAGGAAAAAACAAAGTTTTCGGCTTGTTGTTACCGGAAACTGATTCATCATCCAAAAGTGTTACTCTGGGTAAGCAATTGGCGGATCAATTAGGGATAGATTACCAAATCCAAGATATCGCCCCGGCGCTCGAATCAATAGGTTGTTACCAGTGGCGTGACGATGCTATTCGGAAAATTTTCCCCGACTACGGACAAAATTGGAAAAATAAACTTACTATAAGTGGTGGTAGTGAAGGGCAGATGAATCACTTCATGTTGGTAGTGCAGGACCCAGAAGGCAATATAAAACAAGAAAGGTTGAAATTAAAAGAATATTTACAAATAGTTGCTTCGGTTAATTATAAACAAAGAATTCGAAAGACGGTAGAGTACTTTCATGCAGACCGTTTGAATTATGCCGTTGTGGGTACTCCTAACAGATTGGAGTACGATCAGGGCTTCTTTGTAAAAAATGGAGACGGGTCAGCTGACATTAAACCAATCGCACACTTATACAAAACGCAAGTCTATACTTTGGCGAGGTATTTTAATTTGCCAATGGATATTTGTAACGCGGCACCTACTACCGATACGTATAGTATGGCTCAAGGTCAGGATGAGTTCTATTTTGCGTTGCCCTACAATAAAATGGATTTGGCACTTTGGGCTCACAATAACGGGCTTCCCCACCAGGACTTGGCCGAGGCATTGAATATCAGTGTGGATCAAGCGGGTTGGATTTATAGAGATATAGAATCAAAAAGACGTGCAACTAAATATTTACATACCAGACCATTGTTAATTCAGGAAGTGAATGAGATTTAGGCGTATTTAGGGATGTCGTTATATACGCAAATTTATAGTGCAATCTAATTGAATATATTTTCCAGAGTACTAAAAAAGATCGCTAGAGTTGTGCGGCACGAGAGTGTCAAGCGGCAGGCACGCAGCTGGTCACAAAAAAACCTGGAGAACACCAGAGCAAAAAAGTTGTTAGTCCTTTGCTATGGCAATATTTACCGAAGCCCTTTGGTTTCGGAGTACTTAAAAATAAAATTGAAAGAAACGGGTCTAGAAGTGAAATCTGCAGGGTTTTATCCAGTTGAAGGCAGGTGCTCTCCCGATGAACATGTAAGGATGTGCATGGAGAAAGGAGTGAATTTGTCACATCATCGATCAGATGTGCTTTCAAATGAATTGTTATCCTGGTCCGATATTGTGCTGATAATGGATTGCAGAAATTGGGACTTGTTGATGGATATGGATCCGAAATCAATGACCAAAGTAGTATGGTTAGGCAGCTTTCTTGAAAATGGCGACATTGAAATCGAAGATCCATATGGCAAGTCAACTGAGATAGCAGAACAAATTGTGGACAGGCTTCTGTCAGCATCGGATGGTTTTGTAAAGAAAATTAATACGGGTTGCTGATTGATTTTTATAACGAATTCGTAAAAGAAGAGTACTATGTTAGATGCAATCCTAAAGAATAAAACAAATAATACGCTTATCCAGTTAATCAGATACACTTTTGTCGGGGGATTCGCGTTTACTGTCGATTTTGGAACACTGTATGTGTTAACAGAGTTTTTTAATGTGTATTATCTGGTATCTGCGGCGATAGCATTCACCATTGGGTTGTTAATCAACTATACGCTTAGTGTTATTTGGGTATTTGATAAACGCGCTGTTCAGAATAAGTGGTTAGAGTTTGCTATATTTGCAGCCATCGGAATGGTCGGACTGGCATTGAATGAACTGTTTATGTGGTTTTTCACTGAAGTGGTCGGGCTCTACTATATGTTGTCCAAGATGATTTCCACCGGGTTCGTATACCTGTGGAATTTTATTGTTAGAAAAATCACATTATTTCGCTAGGAGTTATCATGAGTAAGAAAGTGGCAGTCATCATTGGTGCTGGGCCGGCAGGACTTACGGCTGCTTATGAATTGTTGGAAAAGTCTGATATAAAACCGGTAATATTCGAGATGACGTCGGACATTGGAGGAATTTCCAAAACAGTAAATTATAAAGGTAACCGCATTGATATTGGCGGTCATCGTTTTTTTTCGAAGTCGGATCGCGTGATGGACTGGTGGCGTAATATTATGCCTCTACAAGGTGCACCATCTAAGGACGACATAATTCTGAAGCGGGAAGTTACTTTATCGGATGCGCCGGATGCCCCGGATCCCGAAAAGACCAGCGTGGTTATGCTGATACGGCGGCGGCTGTCCAGGATATTTTTTCTCAGATCCTTTTTCGATTATCCTATTTCGCTGAAATGGAATACGTTTAAAAACCTGGGAATCGTTAGAATTATCCGAATTGGGCTCAGTTACGTTAAAGTTTCAATTTTTCCAATTAAAGAAGAAAAATCGCTGGAAGAATTTCTAATTAACCGATTTGGCAGAGAGTTATACCTAACATTTTTCAAAGATTATACGGAAAAAGTGTGGGGTGTTCCATGTAACCAGATTAAACCGGACTGGGGTGCACAGCGGATCAAAGGATTGTCGATAACGAAATCCGTTTTACATGCGATCAAAACCCTATTCAAAAAAGATACGAGTGTCGGACAGAAAAACACCGAAACATCCTTAATTGAACAATTCATGTACCCCAAATTAGGCCCCGGACAAATGTGGGAGGAAGTTGCGAGAATAGTTACGGAAAAAGGGGCAGAATTGCATTTTAACAAAAAGGCAGTAGGTATAAACCTGGGAACCGGTCGAGTGGCTTCTGTGGCATTTGAAGACATTGGAACAGGTGAAGTCACGACTATAGAAGCGGACTATGTATTTTCCACCATGGCCGTGAAAGATTTGGTGGAGGCTATGAGCCCTGGTGTTCCGGAAAATGTACTAAGAATCGCATCGGGTTTAACTTATAGGGATTTTATCACCGTAGGTGTTTTGCTAAATAAGCTGAAAATTGACAATGAAACCAATATTCCCACAGTGAATTCTATAGTTCCTGATAACTGGATATATATCCAGGAACGGGACGTAAAGCTGGGACGGCTTCAAATATTTAACAACTGGAGCCCTTATATGGTTAAGGATCCAGACACGGTATGGTTGGGTATGGAGTATTTCTGTTATGAAGGTGACGAATTATGGAGTATGTCTGACAAAGATATGTCGGAGTTTGCCGTTAAGGAACTGGAAAAAATAGATATCATAGACTCGACTGATGTATTGGACACAACAGTTATAAAAATGCCAAAAACTTACCCGGCATATTTTGGAACCTACAACGAGTTTGATGTGGTCAAGGATTTTGTCGACGGTCTGGAAAACCTGTTTCTGGTCGGGCGAAACGGAATGCATAAATACAACAACGCAGACCATTCTATGTTGACGGCAATGGTGGCAGTGGAAAATATTGTCGCAGATAAGAAGTCCAAAGAGAACATATGGAAGGTCAATGTAGAACAAGAATATCATGAAGAAAAGTCGTGAGTGGATCCAATCGATAATAAGCAATCCATTGTATGGATTGCTTGTTATTTTAGTCATTTTAACTTTGGCTAATTCCTGGTTTCGTGGGTTTGACCACGATGAATTGGAGGCTATACATACGGCATGGAAAATGGCTGCCGGTGAAGTAATATATGTAGATTTTTTCCAACATCATAACCCGTTATTCTATTATGTTTTGGAGCCATTCTTATGGGTTTTTAGCGATGATACATCAGTTTTACGTATCGCACGTTTGTTCATGTTTACCATGTATGCGGCAGTACTGTTTGTTACTTATAAGTTAGCTTTGCTTGTGCTCAAGGAACGGAGAGATGCTCTACTAAGTGTGGTGGTATTGGCAGGTACTACATATTTCTTCGATAAAGCTATTGAAGTACGTCCGGATGTTCCCCAGGTCCTCTTCGGTTTGATGTCGATTTATTGGATGTTTCTGTATTTTGATAAAAGAAAACTGATGTATGCTTTATTAAGTGGAGTCAGTTTGGGTATATCTTTCTTGTTTTTGCAGAAAGCAATTTTCTTGATCCTGATCATTGGCTTGATTCTAGCGAGGCGACTGTTTAATCGATCGATGCCTGTTCAGGAATTTTTTTATTATTGGTTAGCGTTCGCTGCTACTGTTCTACCTTATGCGCTGTATTTGCTTTTAAATGATCAATTTTCCACCTATATAACCTTTAATTGGTTATTAAATATGAAATTTTCTCATACATTCTCCCCGGTTAGTGGTGTACTTGCTATCTACCAAAAAAACACATTGGTTTGGTTGTTTTTTATAGTGGGTGTCGCTTGTATGGAGAAAGGAGTGATGCGGGAAATATTGTTTTTGGTGTTAGCCTTGATGGGATCCTTACTCATGGTGAAAGCACCCTATCCGCAATATTACATGATGTTTCTTCCCTTGGTTGCGGTAGTTGCAGCGCTAGGGGCCAGGCGAATGTTTCAATACCCGGTACATTATGGAATCGCTGCAGTCGTGGCCAGCGCGCTACCAATTTTTGTTTTGGCTACACAAGTCGTATTAAAGAATAACAGCAAGGAGTTGGCAAAAATAGAGTATGTTAGGTCAAACACCAAGCCGGACGATTTCATCTATGATGGAGAAATCTACTTTAATCTTTTTCGCAGAGATATAGATTATTTCTGGTTCAGCGTGAGGCCTGGCGTGGGTGGGTTGGCGACTTATCAGTCTATAACGCCGTATTCGTATGATGTATACGAATCTATAAGGAAGTACAAACCGGCATTAATCTCGTTAAATTATTTAGATAAAGATATGCCAATAATTAAGAACAACTACTTTCAATCAGATAAGTATCCGGACCTATGGTTACGGAAGAGCTCGGACAGCTAGGAGATTAGGTGCTGATTTATTGTTTCGCGGAAAGATATCCGGATCCCTACAAACCGTACCTGGACACCCAACTGGCTTATTTGCTGCGCGAGAGTCATCGTGTTCAGGTATTTGCCGAAGGAAGGTACGAAAGGGACAGAGTAGGCTTAAGCACGGAGCTGCTAAATTTAGAGGAAAAAACTCAATATTATCCGTCAACGTTAAAAACTCTTCCTCGCTTTTTTGGTAATGCTTGTATCGCAACAATTAAATCACCCTTGGCAAGTTTAAAGAATCTATACAGAACAATCGATGGCAGTGCGTCATTTAAAAAAAATCTAATGAGTGCAGCAAGAGCTTTGGTGCTGCCGACAGCTGAGCCGGATGTATGTTTGATTCACAATCTTGCCACGATGGAAAAGCTGACATTTCTCAAACAATTATACCCCGGATCGAAGGTGGTTATGTATTACCATGGAGGCGAGTTACCTAGACAACAGTTTATCCGCGATGAGAAAAATATATTCGATTCCACAGATAAAGTGTTTACCTGTACCCGGTACAGTCTGGACCATGCCGTTAAACGAGGTTGTCCGTCGGAGAAAATATTTATTAGTCCTGTGGGTTTCGAATTGAATAATTACCCTGTGGATGAGAATAAGTTTTACAGAAAAGATGAAGTATTAAGAATGGTGTCTATAGGCAGATTTAGCCAGGAGAAAGGGTTTATATTTGCTCTACAAGCGATACATAGTCTTGTTAAAGAAGGTCACACAAATATTCATTACACTCTTATAGGCGATGGGTATTTGAAACGTGAGTTGATTGATTACGTCCATACTAATGGCTTGGAGGGTTATGTAGAATTTGCCGGTGAGATGCCATATGCTAAAGTGATAGAGACTCTCTCTAAAATGGACTTATTAGTTTTACCCAGTATAACTACGGAACGTTGCGCAGAAAATCAGGCATGCGTGGTGCAGGAAGCGCTATTAATGCGTTTGCTGGTTATTTCGACTAAAGTAGGTGGCGTGCAGGAATCCATTTGTGATGAGTTAACGTTGTTTTCAGTAGAAGAGCAAGACAGCGCCGGCATCGCATCTATGATAAAGCTTGTTCTTGGTTTTTCTCAATCCAAATTCCGAACTTATGCAGACAGGGGCCGTGAGTTTGCGATTAATAAATATTCTATCAGTAAAGTAACTCAGCAACTGCTGCAACAATCCATAGGCTAGGTTTGTGGGATAGCCAGAAAGTGTCGGAATAATTTACAATCATGGAGAGATGAACTAAAAATACGTTATAACTATATGAATAATATGTAAAAATCAAATAGGTATGAATATTGCAGGTTTACATATCGAATATTGAAATTGCAACTAGATAGAGCAATTATTGACCCCATCCAACTCAGTAAGAAGTTCATATGATTCAATCAAAAAAACAACGATCAGAAAGCCCCGGAAGAATTTTAATAATATTGATTCTTGCATTATTTTTACACGTACCCTTCGCAGCAGCAGATTGGTCCATCGGTATCTATGAAGGCAGTACACCGATAAGCGCCGGGCCGGTATCCGGTGTTCCTAATGCAGTTATTACCGCGGCAGATGTGACAGATGTACCGGCCGGTTTTGTTGCCGATCCATTTTTATTCCGGGACGCGGGTACCTGGTACATGTTTTTCGAGATCCTGAATCTCAATACCAGTGAAGGCGATATTGGTTATGCGACCAGTCCGGATGGATATAACTGGACCTATCAACAAATTGTTTTAGATGAAAGTTTTCATTTGTCTTACCCGCAAGTATTTCAGGTAGGTGGCCAATATTATATGATACCGGAGACTGGAGACACTGACTCCATTCGCTTGTATACCACTAGTACATTTCCAACCAACTGGACCTATGTTTCCACATTGATAAATACCAGTATTGGTGATATTGATCCGACTATTTTCCAATTTAACGGTAGTTGGTGGATATTTTCCAGTCCCGCGACCAACGATCAACTAAGGTTGTATTATGCGGATAATCTTACCGGCCCTTGGACCGAGCACCCCAGCAGTCCGTTGATTACTGCGGATGCAAGTAGAGCGCGGCCGGGAGGTAGTGTTATAAATGACGGTGTTCATCTTTATCGAATTGCTCAAGATGATCTACCTAATTACGGTACCGGTGTTAGAGCATTTGAAATTACAACCCTAACCCGTAGCAGCTATGCCGAAGTGGAAGTGGTTGGTAGTCCGTTATACGGTCCTTCGGGGTTTGGGTGGAATAGGGACGGCATGCATCACATGGACGTTAAACCTAACGGTACCGGCGGATGGCTTGCTGCGGTGGATGGTAGAGGGGATTTTTCGCAAAAACTGGACAGTGGGATTTCAAAGGATACGTGGGTATTGTGGGATGTGGATAGCGAGGAATTGGTAGCAGAAAACGGTTCCGCCACTAATGCTTTTGATAACGATATTAGTACCTATTGGAATTCGGAATGGTTGGATGTGTTTCCTTTGTTGCCCCATTCTATAGAAATTGCATTGGGTGGACAGTATCCTGTTGATGGATTTGTATATATTCCCCGGCAAGATGGTACTGTGAATGGGCGTATTGGAGGCTATGAATTTTATGTGAGCGTTGACGGCCAGAACTGGGGATTACCGGTGGCCTCAGGAATATTCGCGAACGATGCGACTGCGAAAGAAATTCGATTTTCACCGCAAAATGCGCAGTTTGTTCGTCTGGTAGCAACCAGTGACTGGGCCGGTAGTAACTTGACATCAGTAGCTGAGTTGTATGTGTTGAATAGTGCTGGTGCAGGAACAGGGAATGTGGCGCCAAATGGCACTATTGATACACCCGCTACCGATATAACGGTATTTACTGGGGAAAGCGTCAATTTTTCCGGTACAGGCGTTGACGTGGATGGCGATTTACCGCTGAGCTACATTTGGAGTTTCGGCGCAGGTTCCGGTATTGCAGATGCTACCGTAGAAGACCCGGGGTCTGTACAGTTCAACACCCCCGGTAATTACACGGTAACCTTTACTGTCAGGGATTCAACCGGGTTGGGTGATCCTACACCAGCGACCCGAACAGTAACCGTCCGAAACGCGGGCGCCAGCGATCCCATCCCCCAGGCTGCCTGGAGCTTATTGAATGTGGATAGCGAAGAAACTGCGGGAGAGAATGGATCTGCAGTAAATGCGTTTGATGGTGATTTGTCCACCTTTTGGCATACCGACTGGTCAGGTGCCAGCCCATCGCATCCACACAATATTGATATTTTTCTGGGTGGCCAGTTTTTGATAGATGGCTTTGTATATACCCCAAGGCAGGACGGTGGTGAAAACGGGCGGATTGCGGATTATGAACTGTACATCAGCTTGGATGGCGTTAATTGGGGCGCTCCGGTAATCAGCGGCACCTTTGCCAACAATGACCTGCCTAAAGAAATTAATTTCGTGACAACTGAAGGTCAGTATGTTCGTTTCATGTCGCTGAGTGAGGTTAACGGTAACCCATGGGCAGTTGCGGCCGAGATCAATGTATTAGGCAATGCCAGTGCCGGTTCAGGGAATCTGGCGCCCAATGGTTCCATTATCACGCCGACGACGGATATCACTATCGCAGTCGGAGGGTCCATTGATTTTAGTGCATCGGCCTCCGATCCTGATGCCAATAATCCTTTAAGCTATCTTTGGAATTTTGGTGCCGGATCTGGAATTGCCGACTCAACAGCGCTTGTTCCCGGTGCCGTAGCTTACGGATTAGCCGGTACCTATACAGTAACCTTTACGGCCACTGACGCGCTGGGTTTGAGTGATCCTACACCTGCCATTCGCACGGTGACCGTTATTGATCCTTCGGCCACTACGCCCATTCCCCAAACCGCATGGAGTTTGTGGTACGTAGACAGTGAGGAGACTGCTGCCGAAAACGGAGCAGCGGTTAATGCCTTTGATGGTAATCCGGGGACTATATGGCACACAGATTGGTCCGGAACCAGTCCTGCACCGCCACACACATTAGAGATCGCGTTGGGTGCGCCCTATACTGTAGACGGGTTTGTGTATACGCCACGGCAGGATGGTGTCAATGGTCGCATTGGTGACTATGAGTTTTATGTCAGCACGGATGGTAGCAATTGGGTCCAAGTGTCAGTAGGTAGCTTTGCCAATGACAGCAGTGATAAGGAAGTTCGATTTGCCGCTTCGGAGGCGCAGTTCGTACGTTTGGTTGCCGTAGGCGAAGTGAATGGCAATCAGTGGACCACGGTCGCAGAGCTCAATGTTCTTGGTGTGCCGAGTACGGGGGGGGGTAATTTGCCTCCAAATTCAAACATAGACAGCCCGAACCAGAATCTGACCATAGTGGCAGGCGATAGCGTGAGTTTTACTGCGACCGGTTCTGATATAGATGGTAATACCCCATTGACTTATTCCTGGAATTTCGGCCCGGGTTCGGGCCTTGCGGATTCAACACTGGAAGATCCGGGACTGTTACCGTTTAATACCCCAGGGACTTATACCGTGACTTTGACCGTAACGGACTCTTTGGGCTTGAGTGACCCGACACCGGCGACCCGGACAATTACCGTGCAGGATCCAAATGCCGGTACACCTATTTCGCAGTCCGGTTGGAGTCTGCTGGCAGTGGATAGTGAAGAGACTGTTGGTGAGAATGGAGCTGCCAGTAATGCTTTTGACGGGAATCCTGATACTATATGGCATACCCAATGGTTGGGTGGCAGTCCCACTCCACCGCACAATATAGATATTGCATTGGGGGCTTCTTACTCCGTTGATGGTTTTGTATATGTACCTAGACAGGACGGTGGAGAGAACGGCAACATTAATTCCTACGAGTTTTATGTAAGTGTTGATGGTGTTAGTTGGACGCTTGCAGCATCTGGTGTATTCGCCAATGATGCCAGTTTCAAAGAGGTTCGTTTTAGTTCGCAGCCGGCACAATATGTTCGTTTGGTTGCGATTTCAGAAGTCAATGGCAGTGAATGGACTTCGGTTGCCGAAATACAAGTGTTTGGACGGTAGAACACAAAATCGATCCGGCTGTTCGTTCATAGCCGGGTCGGTTGGCTATTAAAAAAATTTTCTCCGCGTTTCCAATAACCAGGGTTTTATATCCTTCCATGAGAACACTTCGTAGTGGGTCTGCTTGTTCCATAGTTTAAGAAATTCAAGTAAGGTTTTCAGTCGCCCTGGGTGAGATGGTGGTAATTGCAGTTTGTGCGGTGGTTTCAACAGCAACAAAAGCAAAGCATCAAAATCACCCCAAAACCAACGAGAACGAATGCCAACACGATACTGGGGTACCGGATTTCTGATCTGTTTTAATTGGTAATCCGTCATGATCAAAGGAAAATTAACGCCGGCATCAATGGCCAGTTGCAGTGAACCCCAATAACGCGCGTTGATTTCCATAAGTTTAGGTTCATTATCATCTTCATCCAGTTTGAACTCCACCATGGCTACGCCATTCCATTTCAAGGCTTTGAGTAATTTATCCGTGTATAACTTTGCCTTCGGATTAACTTCGGTACTCTCCCTCAAAACACTAACGCCCCCTGACGGAGGTTTTTCCCTCAAACGACGATGACTGAAAATTGCCATTAATTGCCCATCCGCATAACAGGCAAAAACCCCAATCCCTGGGCCGTTAATTCTTTGCTGCAAAAGAACAGGATATTCCTCTTCCGGTTTATCTTCTAATGATTTACGGAGTTCCTCAGAGTCATAGGCATAACTGACTCGTGTTAAAAGCCAGCCTGACTTGGTTTTTACTCGCGATCTGGAGGGTTTGATGACCACCGGGTACGGAAATGCCGGATCCAGTGTTTCCAGATCTAATATGCTGTTCAGGGTGTGCGTTCTCGGAATGGGAACATCCAACTTGGCGGCTAGGTCAAATACATGAGCCTTGTTCGACGCATTGGCGATATTAAAATAGTCGGAAAATGCCAATTTACATTTTCCTTGAAACATTTCAGAGTTCTCGGTAATTAACAAAGTGGTAATCTCGGAAACCGGTATAACTAAATCAATTTTTTGTATTTCGACTTGCTGGAGTACATCCTCAACAAACTTATCGCTATGTCTCACCGGGTCTGCGTAAGTAAATTTACCATGGCAATATTTGGATGCTGAACTAATAGAGTCTTCGGTTTTTTCGCCACAAAATACGGTATAACCTGCTCTTCCTAATGAACGGGTGATGGCCAGGGCTGCACGGTTATTTCCGTCAGTTAACAGAATGTTCATGTTATAGCAGCCCTAACACGCGGCAGAAAAAAATGGGAATGCTTGCCGATACGGCATTGTTTACATTGACTCGTTTTAACATGAATGGGTTGTCGTTTGCGCTGACATGACCGCGTTGGGTGGTGAATGCTACTTTGTAGTTACATTCCTCACACAGAGAAAGCGTGTCTTGATTGTAGTCCCCATTTGGAAATGCAATGGAATCGATGCTTAAGCCGGTTTCGGTTTCTATAATGGTTTTAGAATGGCTAAGTTCATTTCTCTGCCGGTCACGGCTGAGTTTGGGTAACATCGTGTGAGACTGGGCATGTGACCCATAGTAGATAATATTTGAGTCCATGGCACGAACCTGATCCCAATTCAGGTAACTATCCATGTTTTCCAGAGGAAACTTTATATTCTGATCGTGCATGTATTGCTCAAGATCACAAAGCAAGGTTTCGATAGTTTCGGGCGACTGATTTTTTTGTTGGCTGACAAATTTTAAGATCTCATGGTCAGGGTCATTTGATTTCATTTCAAAACCCATACGCCCAAGTAGCTGTGCATGTTGGGCTAAATCTTTACAGAGTATATGCATGGTGTTACATAGACGTTCCTGCCAGAAAAGTTTTCCGGTGCCCATGTAGTCTGTCGGTAAAAAAATAATTGCAGGAATATTTCGTTTCTTAAGCTGTGTGTATGCGTGATCGTGATTATCTATCCAGCCATCATCGAAGCTAATCAGGCAGCTGGGTTTTTCAAACGGGATTTTCCGGTGTAGTGATTTAACAAACTCCGGCGCCGACAAAACTTGAAAATGTCTTTTGAGAAAATCCAGTTGCTTCTCAAAAGACTTTTCGTCAACAATTATGCCTTTATGTGAATAGGTTTTGAGACCCGGAGTCTCGGGAATGACACGGTGATACATTAAAACCACGGCTTTACCTCGCATGACCCATTTTTTAAACAAAAACAGCAGGCCTGAATAGTAAAGCAAAGCACATATAAGTCTTTTTATCAGTTGTTTAAAGGTGTGCAACATTTGTGTGTCCCACTCAAGAACTAATGAGTATATCAATGGTTTTATCTAAGGATTGTTGGTTCATGTATGCCTGGGTCGGTAGTGTGACAATCTCTTTTGCAACCTGGCATCCTCCAGGACAATTTAGGTCTCTGCGATCCAAAGAGTTACGCAACTGCGGAACATTTATTATTGCCTCAGGGTATGAAGTGGTGGCGCCGATGCCGGCCGCATTCAGTTTATCTACGATTTGATTTCTATTATCGGATATTAACAGCGGCAGTCTAAGATAGACCGGTTTAGACTGCTTGACAGGATGTATCGGCGTTATGGATGTATAAGGTTCTAAGGTTTGAATCATGTATTCTGCATTGTGAATTCGTCTGGAGTTGATTTTATCCAGGTCCTCAAAAAGCGTAAATGCCATATTTGCCATGACCTCGGAGTAAGCATGAACCGGGTAGTCTGTGGTGTATGGGGTGGTTCCCAGACTTAACAGTTTGGCGGCAATCCAATAGTACCGAGGCGGAAGAAGCAGCGAGTAAGCGCAGAGTTTTACGGTGTCTGCCATTAGACTTAGTGAAGATTGCAGCGGCAGGCTATTTACGGTTTCATCAAACACTTGACTAAATTCCGCATGATTGCTTACCACTATACCGCCTTGGATAGACGTGATGTTTTTCCCTTTGTCCAAGCTGTAAATACCGACATCGCCATAGGTTCCGGCGTATTGATCTGCAATCATTGCCCCCATGCTTTGTGCGGCATCATCAATAAAAAACACATTATGCTGCTTAGCGATGTTGGTTATCGCCGGTAAATCGTTGGGGAACCCGTAAAGGTTGGAACTGACTATTGCCAGAACTTTGCTGAAATCAAAACGATTGAGTGCGTCGAGATCATAGCTTAAGGTGCCGGGGTCAATATCGCACACGCGAATCTTTAACCCGGCTTTTTCCACTGACCCAGGGACTGAGTAACAGGTATAGGAGGGGATAATCACTTCGTCTGCTCCCGGATGGGGCGCCAGTGTTCTTAGGTCTCTAAGGGCCAAATAAAGCGCCGTTCTTCCTGACGAAATAAATTGACAGTTGAAAGTATGAAACTTTTCCTCGATCGCGTGTCGGAATGTTTCAATAGACTTTTTACCCGATAGTGATTGTGCTAACCATTTCATCAATACACGGGTCGGAATTGGAGTGCCGGCAGGAGCGAAATACTTTGGCATCGAGGTTGCTCTCAAGGAATTCTATTGGCCAACAAGGGGCCAACCAGGGTGGTCACTTGCAGTGGAAGTTTTCGCCAAAGCTTTATGGCAAGATCATATTTGGGATTGTTTACATTTAACTGAGGTATCTCGTTGTTTTTATTTAAAGCGTATTGCCAATAAAGCTGTAAAGCATTTGCATTCCACTTCTTTTTAAATTGCTCACTATTGGATTCTGCGCTGGATCTACCCAAATGATAAGAACTGAATCCTTTTTCACTGGCATCTTTGATCATATCCCAGTATAAGGCGTAATTTGGTTGTGCTTTACGGTATTCAGGCAATGCGCCTGCCCACATCCCTTCCACGGTATTTTTGTAATAACCATTGAAAGCGGCAGCAACCGGGTTGTTTCCCATGTAACAGACAAATATTCGGGTGCTTTCACCGAACCGATTTAAAATGGATTCGAAATATTGTTTTCGATATATAGGGGTACCGTGATTCTTCCATGAACCGGACAATACCGTGAAAAAATCGTCCAACAATTCCAGGTGCCCCGATCTCACAGATAGATTATTTTTGTAAGCTCTTCGTATATTGGTACGGTGTTTGGAGCTAAAACCGTTCCACACCGTTTCTGGGTCGTTACTCAATTGTAGTGACATACTTATCTTGTGTAAGGATGTATGTAGTTGGATTTGTGGTGATGCGAGTTGTTGTAGCGACCGAATTTCCAGGTAATCCGCTCCTAAAGAGCGGCTAAGTACTAAAGACTCCTCAAGCAATTTTTCCTGGATTGCTGTGTCATTGCTGCAGGGGCCTCCAAAATTCACAAATGGCATTGAGCAAAGTATATTGCCAAACAACACACTATTGACATGGATCAAAGGAAATGCCCCGACGATAGTGTTGGAGGAGTCGAAAGCCGCTAAAAAATAACTTCTATTTCCCAAGCAGGACTCGTTAAGATCCATCCACTCGCACCGATGGTAGAATGATGCATTAATATTGGATTCCAAAAACTTATTCCACTGTTGGCAATAGGATGAATCAACAGGTTTAATTGTTATATTCGGGGTGTCTTGTTTCAATGCAGTTAAATCCGAGTGAAAATTAAATTATTTCCGCCAGAGAAAATATCAACTGTCTGGCGAGTTGCTGTCTGCCCAATGAGTTAAGATGCCCACCGTCATGAGTGTATTTGCTGTGTAGTACAGGGATCATACGGTTATTAATTTTAACGGTGCTGTCTTTATTGTTCACGTACGATTCCCAGCGGGCAAGATCAAACAGGGGTTCTTTGCCGTTATACAGCTTTCTGAGTTTATTGTTATATATTTCACGTTTTTCGTTCAATTTTACATCTGTTGTGTACTTTCCCGCTAGTGATTTCAGTTTGGGCACCCACGCCGGGCGCACGGTGGTAATGGGAACGGTGCAATGTAAAATCGTTAATTCCGGGAATCTTTTTAATACTTTTTCCATGGCTTCTTGATAAGAATTTAGTAATTGGTCCAAATCGGTTTGTGGCTCTATATCAACATAGCACAGCTTAACAAAACAAATATCGACGCTTGCGCCAATGCCATTGTCCAGTACCTTAACGAATTCGTGTATTTTCGAGATGGGGTTCCGATTGGTACCGATGCGTTGATGAGCAAATACCGGCTTTGAAAATGTCCCAGCGTCAAAGTTTTCAGTAATGTTGAACTCTCGCTTGAAATCAAGCTTTTCGATACCCGCCATCAGGTCGAAGCCAACAGATTGATGAGCGAAAAACAGTTTTTTTTCAGCCAAACGGTGAATCAATGCGCTTAAGTGGTCCATGTCTTCCGGGTTCATAATTATCGAACAAAATAGCCTAGTGCAGCAGTGTGAGTCTGTCTCGGCCATCCTGAGACATTCTGCCGTCCGTGGCATGAAAATTGGGGATTCATGGTTCGAAAGTTTCCAAAGTAAAAAATAGAGTTGCTGCATAACACGGTGTTTTTATTTGAAAAAATAGTATACCAAAAAAATCGTCCAGATTCAGTAGCGCAGTGAACAGCTGACTTTTTGGAGTACCCGACAAACGGTAAATATTTCGGTACCAAAACAAAAAAATTGGTGATTTATCAGGTGATTATGCTGATCTAAATAGGTAGAATAGCGGGGAACAAATTAATGCTCGATCTGTTGCAAATAACTCCAATAAATACAATTACATAGAAGTTGTCGAGAAAGACAACAGGATTTCCTATATGGTGTTTGAATACATATTTTGGCTGATGTTTTTTGGGTGCTTCTATGCATATTTTGGCTACCTGTTGCTGCTCAAGTGTATGGCCTATATTTACGAGCCGCCGAAGGATCCGGCCCCGAATTATGATCTTCCCTTTGTGTCTGTTTTAATCCCTGTACACAATGAGGCTGCCATAATAAGAGAGAAAGTTGCCAATTCCCTGGCGTTAGACTATGAGTCGGGTAAGCTGGAGCTGGTCTTCATATCGGACGGTTCCACTGATGAGACCACCGAGATTCTGAAAGCGTATAGCGAAAAAAACATAATAGTGGTGGAAATCAGAAGTAGAAAAGGTAAAGCAAACGCGCTAAATGTAGGGTTGGAGCAGGCTGCAGGTGAAATAATAGTGTTCTCTGATTCTTCAATTATGTTAGAGAAAACGGCTGTCCGAAATCTGGTTGCTCCCTTTGTAGATCGACGTATTGGCGCCATTTCTGGTGAAGATCATATTCGAGAAATGGGTGGGGAAGGCCTGTACGGGAAATACGAATTGTACTTGAGAAATCTTGAATCTAAAGTCGGGTCTATTGTCGGCGCCAGCGGATCTTTTTATGCTCAACGTAAAGAACTATGTGACCCTTTTGTCGAAGGAGTTGCCCCGGACTTTTTGTCTGTATTGAACACTCTGGAAAAGGGCTATCGGTGTGTCACCGAGCCGGGCGCAGTGGGGTTCATGACCGCCTTGCAAGATCATAAAGACGAATATAACAGGAAAATACGGACGCTGGTCAGAGGGATGGCGGCATTGTTTTATAAAAATAATTTGTTGAATCCATTTAAGTACGGGTTTTTTGCCATCGAATTGTTGTCTCACAAACTGGCCAGATGGTTGGTGCCCGTTTTTATGATTATATTGTTGGTCAGTAATCTGTTTATGCTCGATCAAGCACTGTATGTTGTGACATTTGGGTTGCAGTTAGTGTTCTACATCGCTGCGATATTCGCGCATCTCAAGGTGATGTCTTTACATAAGCAAATTATCGGTAAGATTCCGTTATATTTTTGTGCAGCCAATCTGGCAATTCTGGTGGCATGGATACGCTATATCAGTGGCGTTCGTCAGGAAATTTGGCAACCAAGTAAACGATCCAGTAGTTCAACTCGGTAATCAACGATCAAAATGAAAGAAGAACCTTTTTACTTTCCAAACAAGAGATGTCAGTTATTTGGGATATTGCACTATCCTCATACAACGTGCCAGGGTGGGTTTGTATTTTGTCATCCGTTTGGCGAGGAGAAACTCTGGGCGCATCGAGTATTTGTTAATTTTGCACGTTTGCTAGCTCAACAAGGGTTTGCCGTATTGCGCTTCGATTTTATGGGGAACGGGGACAGCGAAGGGAAATTTGAGCAATGTACCGTTGAATCGAAAATATCGGACATCAACGTGGCCATAGCACAATTAAGGGAAAAATGTCCTGATGTGGGGGATATTGGATTATTAGGTTTACGCTATGGAGCCAGTTTGGCTATGTTAGCTCTAGCGCAAAACCCACAACAAGGACCGTTGATTCTCTGGGACCCCGTTCTAAGTGGTGCCAAATATATGAACCAGCTATTACGGGCGAATCTGACAACACAACTTGCTACGCATAAAAAAGTCATACATAACCGTAAGGCGCTTATAGACAGAATGAACAACGGTACGCCCGTTAACATAGAGGGATATTTATTGTCAAAAGACCACTATGATCAGGCATTGGAAATAGACTTGACCAAAGAGGCGGATAAAATTAAAAACAGATGCCTTGTCGTACAGATAGGTAAAGATGGCCAAGCGATCAGCGAGGGATTAAGTCAATTCAGCGACATGTTGTCAGGCGGTAGCTTAAGTAAAGTCGTGGAAGACGAGTTTTGGAAAGAAATTAAGCGGTTCTATAATAAAGCACCTGAACTGTATCGTTGTACTTTAGAGTGGCTTAGGGGGTAGTTTCTGTGAAGTCCGAAGCAGTTGTTTTTGAAAACAAATCAGGGCAGAAGCTGTTTGCCGTGATGCAGGAACCTGAGCAGGTTACATCCGACGTGGGTATTATTTTATTACCGCCTGGTGTGAAAATGCGCGTCGCACCGCATCGTCTTTATTTGGATATGGCTGAGAGATTCTTGGAACTGGGTTTTGTTGTATTTCGTATGGATTTTAACGGTTTGGGAGATTCGGAAGGCGAACACACTGAGGTGTATTTAGCAGATCTGTATAACGAGGTGCAAAACGGCCGCTTTGTGGATGACACATTGGCCGGTATTGAGTATTTGGCAAAGAAATCCGGCGTAAAGCGTTTTATCCTCTCCGGTTTGTGCGGTGGTGCCATAACGGGTTTGCTGGCTGGTGAAATGGATAAACGTGTAATCGGGGTTTTGGGGTTAGGACTACCCATAATATTTGACGTTAGTGAAAGTGATCGATATAAATATTTGACAAAAGGCCAAATCGAAAATTATAAGTACCGCTATATTAAAAAACTATTCAGCTTAAAGGCCTGGTTTCGCTTGTTGAGCGTTAAAAGTGATTATAAAACTATGGCTGTAATTCTAAAGCAATTGCTCGGCCAGAAAAAACAAGAATCCACCCAGGTAGTGGTTACTGATGCCGGTGAAAGTACCATTGTCGGCAACGTGAATCCACGATTTTCTCCGGCATTTTTTAACCTGTTGCAAAGATCCGGTAATATTCTTTTGATATTCAGTGGGGCGGACCGCTTGCAATGGGAATTTCAAGAAAAGTTTTATGATCCCAACCGGTCGGCCTTGGAAAGGTTTTCTGACTATTTTTCCATCCATACAGTGGAAAATGCCAACCACATATTTTCAGAAAACAATTGGAAAGCGGAGATGCTGTCCGTGTCTGAAGGTTGGCTGAAAAAACACTACCTTGAGAATGTTTGATTGAAATGAATTTGTTTTTCATAGCCTATTTATTTGTAATTGTCAGCGAATATGTTGGGTTGGGATACGAATTCAGAATTATCCAAAAATTACATTTACCCTTGCTGACTGTTTTATTGCTATTCATGTACTTGATGGTCAAAAATGGTACCGAAGTATTTTCCTCAAAACTTGCTAAAATGTTAATGGTTTTCGTTGCGCTAACATTTTTTGCAATGGCTCATTCTTACGTGGCGACGTACAGCTTGAATGCATTTAAAGCGCATTTTGGGTACTTTATGCTGTTTGTTATTGGGTATTATTTGTTAGACTCGCCCAAGCGATTGGAACAGTTAGCCAAAGTTTATGTCCTTATATTTATATATTTGATATTTATTAATATAGAAAAACTTGGCGGAGCGCGTGTAGGACATTTTAGGGCGGGTTATTTCCTGGGGGACGGTAACGATTTTGGCTGGGGTATTTTAGTTGCATTACCATACGCAATTTATCTATTTCGAAGCAGCAGCTCAATAGTCAAGAAAGTATTGGCAGCAACGGCAGCAATTGTCTTGCTGTTTGGGATTGTGGGAACGCAGTCCAGGGGTGCCTCTTTGGCGTTAGCGGCCTCTATGGTGTACTTGTTTGTGTTTTCCGGCAAGAGCAAAGTAGCGGGCATAGTGACTCTGCTTGTGATGGGGTTGGTCGCGATTCCGTTTTTACCCGATAAATATCTGGGTAGAATGGAAACCGTTAAGTCCTATGAAGAAGATAATTCGGCTATGGCTCGCATCAGAGCCTGGACATCGGCTACTCAAATGGCTTTAGACCATCCAATTCTTGGTGTCGGAGCGGGAAATTTCCCTACGGCTTTTGGTCGGTTTTACCTGCCCAAAGACGCACCTACCGGGAAATGGTACAACGCACACAGTATATATTTCCTTACGTTGGGGGAATACGGTTTTCCCGGTATTATTATATTAATATCGATAATAGTGGCCAATTTTAAAACCAACCGGGCTACACTGCTGCTGATACAGCAAACCAAAGATGGGACTGTACCGGAGATGTGGCCCAATCTGATAAACATGGGATTGATTGCTTATTCTGTAGGTGGGATGTTTTTAGGTGGACTTAATTATCCACATATCTATGTCATTAGCGGAGTCACTTTGGCTCTGCACCGGATGGCGAAAAAGGAATTAGAAACAAGCAAAGGTGAAATTAGTGAAGAAAGCGAAAAACAGGTACCGATACGTAGACGCTATTACTAGACATATAGTAACAAGTTTAATTTGTGTTTGTTGTGCGCAGAACGCAATCGGTTCACCAAGTCAGGAAAAAATCATGCAGGAAGAAAAATCAGTACAAAACCCTGGAAAAAGTATAGTGATAATGGGAGCATCATACGCAAAATCCTGGGGTGTTCAGTCCATTGCCGGATACAAAGTGATTAACAAAGGGCAGGGCGGACAGCAGACAGCTGAAGTATTGGACCGATTTCAAGCGGATGTTGTTGCCCTCAAACCCAGAGCAGTTCTGCTTTGGGGGTTTATAAATGACATCTTCCGCGCCGGGCAAAAAGACCGTACGGAGTTACATCAGGATATACAACGGAATATAGAGAGTATGGTTGAGTTGTCTCAAAAAAATGGGATTGAGCCCATCTTGGTGTCTGAAGTGACTATCCCGAAACCTTCCGGTCTAATGAATCAGTTAAAAGGGCTGGTTGGAAAAATATTAGGGAAAAAAAGTTATCAGGATAAAATAAATGAACAAGTTATTTTATTGAATCAGTGGTTATTGTCGTTGGGGAAACAGAAAAATTTACTGGTTTTGGATTTTCACCGAGAACTCGCAGCCGATGATGGATCCAGAAAAATCAATTATACTCAGGAAGACGGCAGTCACATATCTGAAAGTGCCTATGAGCGTCTTACACAATATGTGTTTGCAGAAGAGGGCCGTATTGCTCAACACCTGGAAAACAGGAAATAGATACGGGAGATAGAGGACTTTCAATTACTGCGCTGTAAGCTTTAACCTAATGTAATTGGAAATGTATTCAGCAACAATTCGATGACCTTCTACAGTGTAGTGGTCTTCATCCAGAAAGTATTTTTTAATAAGCACTTCACGATTGGTGTCACGAGTCAATTCCGAGTCGATTCTTTTTGAAAAAACGTCTGTGAAGTCAATTACATCTATATTGTTTTGTGTGGCAAATTCTCTCAGAATGGTTTGGGGGGACTGCAAGCTGGTGTCAAAAATTTGAAATGTATGGGGAAAAATCAGTATAGTGCTGTTCAGATGATGTTCGGCAGATATATTTTTAATTTTTGTCATTTCATCGATAACAAGTTTCCATGCGTTTTGTATATCCTTGTCCTGAGTTGAATTCATAGCCATGTACATGACGTTGTATTTTTCTTTTTCCTTTTCTTGATTCACGGATTGCTTATGTGTGCGGATTTTGTAAAGCAGACGACCGTAGCCTGTTTCGTTGACAAGGTGGCTCAGAACTCTATTACTAACTTGTGAAACCTCATGGTAGTCGATCCCTTTACCACCGAATTGTTTATTCACAATAAATGGTTCAATGACGTCATTCATGCAAAAGCCGATAAAAACCATATCCGGTTGAAAAACGAGTGATCGACTAAGCACCTGCCGTTCCTGAAATGTAGAATATCCTTGAACACCTGTATTGATTATTTGATAGGACTGGAAATTACCCGCAGGTTGCTTGGTAAGAAGTTGTTCGACTTGGTTTGGAAAAGCCTCACGGTGGGTTACGCCGTGTCCCATCGTAATGGAATCCCCCAGCATTAGTGCGCGAAACTCATTTGCAGCCTTTTCAATTGGGAATTCGTCGTCATGGTGACCGTAAGGGTTGGTTTGAATTAGCTTGTTATCAAACTCCTTACCCCAGGTTTTAGTTGCGTTCGGTCTGTGTACGAAATGATTTTGAAGATCCGGCATCCACAAGGGCAAACCGAATTTGGACAATAAAAAGCGATCTGACATGAGAAACAGTGACAGTATCAAAATCATGAATATAACGTTCTCAATCAAGGCACTTTTTGTTTTTGAGAAGACAACTCCAGCGAGAATTAGGACAGCGGAGGTCCCAATGCCCCAATAGAAATAAATCAGGAAAACATCCTGGAAATTGATATGCGTGTCTCGCCAGTATTTTCCCATCCACGGGTTAATAACCAGTGCGGATAACAGAATGGCAAAACCACAAAACGCAATGAACCGGCCTATAGTAATTTTTGTACCAGGTTTTAGGGAAATGTTTTCCTTATCTTGCAATTATATATACTCAAGAATGATCAATTAAAACAGCGTGTATATAAAAGGTGCAACGGCAGACCCTTCCGACAACACCACTAATGCCCCAAGTGCGAGCAGGATCAGAATGATAGGGGCAAGCCAAAACTTTTTGCGGGCGCGCATAAATCCCCACAAATCTCTAAGTAAATCTAACATTAGAACGGTTTCTCCATTTCATTTGGTACACGAGGTTTACTCTCTACACGATAACTCTTTGATTCTTGATCCAGTGTTCTCTGCATGGAGTCTTTGCCCAGTAATTTCAGTATCAGACCGATCGGGGTAAAAACCAGATAAAATACCAGCGCCAAAATGATGCGGGTATTTATGTACCCCATGACGGCCCCGAACTTCATCCAGGCAATGTAAACAGGTTTTAATATCGGTGGGTATGCGGCGGCAGTTGCAACAAATATTGCGCATACTATCCAGGGCCACATCGGCCAATTGCCGGTGATCAGGGGAATAAGAATGCCAAAAAGCGATGCCAGGATTACACCAAAGGTGATCCCAAAACTTCTTAACATTTTATTGTCTATGCTATGATTTTCCATGATCAGTCCAACTCGAATTCGTTCTTCCAGCTTTCGTCTTTTTCCCATTTGGGTTGCTTAGACTTTTCCAGTAAAAAATTTTCCAATACCAGGTAGTCCATTTCAGTGCGCATAAAGCAACGATAGGCATCTTCAGGGCTGCCGACGATGGGTTCACCGCGCACATTAAAAGAGGTATTAACAATGATGGGACATCCGGATCGCTCAAAAAATTGACTGATTAATTGATGATACCTTGGGTTGGTGTCTTTATGTACCGTTTGAATACGAGCCGAATAATCAACATGGGTCACCGCAGGAATGTCGGAACGCTTAACATTCAATTTCTCAATGCCGAAAAGCTTATTCTCACTTTCGGACATTGAAATCCGTAAGTTTTCCTGTACCGGAGCAACTAGAAGCATGTATGGACTTTCGTGATCCATTTCGAAATAATTGGCCACCTGATCTGACAACACCGATGGAGCAAACGGTCTGAATGATTCCCGGTATTTGATTTTCAAGTTCATAACCGACTGCATTTTCTCACTTCTGGGGTCCCCGATAATGGATCGACCGCCCAGTGCCCTGGGGCCGAACTCCATTCGACCTTGAAACCACCCGACAACATTTTCATTTTCGAGAATGGCCGCCAGTTTTGGCATAAGTTCATTGTCATCCAGTCTTTGGTAGACAGCACCTGTGGTGTCCAGGTAATGCGTAATTTGTGCATCAGAAAAACGTGGCCCCAAATAGGATCCGGACATGGAGTCTTTTCCATTAACAGATCGAGGTTTGTCCAGGTACTCATGCCAGGTGGATAAGGCGCTGCCCAGGGCTCCACCGGCATCGCCGGCGGCCGGTTGAATCCAGATGTCTTTAAAGGGACCTTCTCTAAGCAAACGACCGTTAGCAACGCAGTTTAGTGCCACCCCGCCTGCCAAGCATAAATAATCGCATTGTTGTTCTTTGTGTAAAGTATCAGCCAATCGTAATACAACTTCCTCGGTAACGGCCTGAATGGATCGGGCAATATCCATTTCCTTTTGTGTGACTTCGGATTCGCTTACGCGGGGTGGTCCTTGAAACAAAGCATGGAATTTATCATTGGTCATTGTCAGACCAGTTGCGTAATTGAAGTAACTCATGTCCAGACGGAAGGTACCGTCCGGTTTCAGGTCGATCAGGTGCTTCAGAATCAGGTCCACATATTTGGGTTCGCCATATGGAGCCAGGCCCATAAGTTTATACTCACCCGAGTTTACTTTAAAACCGGTATAGTACGTGAACGCAGAATACAGCAGGCCGAGAGAGTGTGGGAAATCGATTTCCCATAACGGTGTGAGTTTGTTGCCATCACCTAACCAAGCGGTGGTTGTTGCCCATTCTCCGACACCGTCCAGGCACAAAACCACGGATTTTTCAAAAGGGCTGGGATAGAATGCAGATGCGGCATGGGACTGGTGGTGTTCTGCAAACAGCAGGTCAGGCAGCTCAGATTGTGAGCATTGACCCAAGGCAGATAATTCTGTCTTTAGTGTCTTTTTTAAAAATAGTTTTTCCTTCAACCAGATTGGCATTGCAGCAAGAAATGAACGAAACCCATTAGGTGCATAGGCTAGGTAGGTTTCCAGCAAGCGTTCAAATTTCACCAAAGGTTTATCGTAAAATACAATTTTGTCAACATTGGCCAGCTCAACTCCCGCTTCATTCAAACAGTATGCGATGGAGTGTTTTGGGAAACCGGCATCGTGTTTTTTTCTGGTAAAACGTTCTTCTTGTGCTGCTGCTATGATTTTTCCGTCCAGAATCAGTGAAGCGGCGCTGTCGTGGTAGTAAGCGGAGATACCTAATATGGTGGTCATGGAGAAATTGTTCTATCCATCAACAAGTTTTAAATTAGCATTATATCACTCGTAAATATAAATTTTCATTACGCATAACCAGAGGAGTGTTGTCGATATTTTTTACAGATGAAATGAGAAAAATCAAAATCATTGTTATAACATTCTGTAATAAAAAGAGAAAATTAGTTTGCACCAAATATGCATTAAACTGAATATGCGCTATCAAGATTGTGGATAGAGAGAACCAATAAGGAAATGGAAATGAAGCAAAGCATCAAAGCATGCTTATTTGGGGTACTGTCGTTATTAACAACTTATTCACACGCTGTTCTGATTGAGCAGGACTATACTTCCGCAGGAGATGGTCGTATAACGTATGATGATTCCACAGGACTGCAGTGGTTGGATTTATCCGTTACATCAAATTGGTCCTACAATGATGTCACCAGCGAGTTTGGATCCGGCGGTTTATTTGAAGGTTGGCGTTACGCAACTGTAAACGAGTTTCGCGACCTCGCTGCAGAAGCGGGAATCTATGTTCCTTCAACTCCTGCAGATTATTACGGAATTGCGGATGAAGTTATCGCGTTGCTGACCTTGTTGGATGCACCGGGGTTTACGCCCACAAGCGGTATACAGAGTTACGGCACATTGGGACAAACTCGCGAGGAATTTTCCGGTTCAATCCCGCCCGAGCCTTATCGGGATGACTTATTAGCCGGCTTTCTTGGTTTGGCTTTTGATGCTGCGGGAATACCCATTGGTTATTTTGATGATCTTTCCTATTCGATAGATCCCACGTCCGCCAGTTATGACGGTAACTACTTGGTTCGTGTGTCCGTGGATGTGCCGGAGCCGGGAACCGTATTTCTTCTGGGAATTGGCCTGTTTTGCATTGGAATCGGTCGCCGGGCCCAAGCTTGGCGGGGTAAGTCAATCAGCTATGATCTTTTCAAATTCGGCAAGATTGGCGTTCCAGGTTTGAACCAGTTCTTTCTTTAGCACAGTGATTTTTTGTTGTAATTCATTTTTATTGCTAATGGAAAAAGAGATTTTGTCTGCAATATCCGCCGCGGTATTGTCAGTGAATACAGCACCATTGCCAAAGTATTTCTGTAGGGCCACAGAGTTTGATAACAACAATGGTGTTCCCGCGCCGATAGCCTCATAGGCTCCGCAAACCAGGCAGTTTTCACGCGTGGTCAGGTCAATAACCAGATCCGATTCAAAAAGTTTATTAACAAATTCTTCCTCAGATATATATCCGGTTAAAATGATATTGGGTGGTAAGTCTTTTCCGAACAGTTTTTCCCGACCCTTACTGTTCCCCGTGATATAAATACAGATTGTCGGGTCGATCTTTTCAGCGGCTTTAATGATCTCCAGGTAGGGCTCATCGTCTGCCCAGGTGCATATAAATAATACCGTACCCGGTTTTTTGTTAGGCGTTATGTTCGGGAATTGTGGTAGTGGGTCTGGAATGACGAATGCGCGGCCACCTAGGCTTTCCACGTGTTGTTTTAGGTCTTCGGTAGTTACGATGGTTTGGTAAGCATTGCGAGTAATGAACCGGGTGATAGTATTCAGCAATTTATTGTTTCCGGCCATCGGGAACAGGCCGGCATAATGGGCATCCACGATAATGGGTTTGTGAAATAGGCGGCCCAACACCACCGCAAATAGGGCTAGTAAGAAAGATGGGTTTTGTACGAATATGGTGCGAGGCCATTCTCGCAGGATGATGAACATCGTTAGAAAAACGACCACCGGGTAGCGCAGTGGACGACTCAACTTGTAGTCAAGTTGAAACAATTTGGCTTGCAGGTGACGACTTAATGTTCGATTTCTGCGCTGGTTTTCCCAGGTGATCCAGATTCTGTCAGTCATTGGTATCTGCGGGATTAGTCATGGGTGTGCGCCGTAAGATATTTTTCTTTGTATAGCTCATCGTATATGATTTGTACTTTAGCAACTCGGTTGGCAAATTCGAATTTTTCCAACACTTTTTGCTTTCCGTTCTGAGCAAGTTGGTTGGCAAAATCCATGTTTGAGATCATTTTGGTCAGGCCTTGGGCAATTTGATCCACTTCTCCTGCTTGGACCAGTATACCTGTTTTTTCGTTTTCAATAATGGATGGTACGCCACCTACGGATGTGGCCAGGACAGGGGTATCCATGCACAGCGCTTCCAGCACCACATTGGGAAAACCTTCGGTGTAGGAGGTCAAGGCGAGAATATCAATATCTCGGAACACCGGTTTTATGTGATGCTGATGTCCAACAAATACGACATGGTCTGACAAACCAAGTTCCTGCACTAAGGTCTCCAGGCCGGGTCGGGTCGGGCCGTCTCCTGCCAATAGAAAACACACATTGGAATGTTGTTTCACAATTTTCGACGCAGCCAGAATAAAATCTCTTTGACCTTTTTCTTCGCTTAAACGACCAATATTGCCAATTAAAAGCTTGTCGTGTGCAATGCCGAATTGGTCCCTGATAACGTTAGCCTGAAAATTTTCCGCTATGTAGTCGTCTGCAACAATTGCGTTGTAGATTAGCTCCAGTTTGTTTTCAGGCACCCTTTTCCTCAATAGCTCGTCCCGAATCGGTGGTGACACGGCGATGACTTTGTCAAAGTAAGGTAAAACCCGCTTGCCCAATTCGATGTAAATTTTGCTTTTCAGGGTATTGGTTATCCAACCGTGTGCGGTCGTCATTACAGGAACCTTGTAAATCTTTGCCAGAAACAAGCATAGAATATCGGATTTATACTCGTGGGCATGCACTATGTGAATGTTGTATTTCTTGACGACTTGGTAAATATTTTTAACGACCCGAGGGTCAAACTGATGCCGGGCTCGAATGGGAATTATGGATACGCCTCGTTGTTTCACGGCTTGGTAGTAAAGATTGTGGGATTCGTCCTCGTGGTCCAGTAATAACAATCCTATATTAATTTTGTACTTGCTTTGATCGATCCTACAGGTGGTTTCCAGTACGGTCTTCCCGGGACCACACAGTTTATTGGTATCCCGTAAATGTAAAATATTTATCATACAGTTCGTTATGAGGCTGATTGGATCAAAAGGTGATCAGTTTAACAAATTTGCATGGCGGTAGGGAAACGAATAATCCAAAGGAAAGGGATGGGCAGTGAAACTGTGATCAGCTGGTCAAAAAGTAACCTAGATTAACTGAGGATTTGGGATAACCTTTAGTACGAATTTAGAGAAAGTGGGATTCGTAATTGACGTGTTTGTAACGATATAAGACAATATCAGTCGATTGGCCTGAGTATATTTGTTTGGTCTGATAAGGTCGGTTGGGCACTTTATTTGCAGATCTTATATCCCTTACTTCAACAAGCACGTTCACAATTCCCAACATTAAGTTTAGTACTGGTTAACAGAATGGCTTAGCGGAAATTAAGTGCGTGTCTCTTAGGTCGATACTGGGTCCAGGTAAGCATGGACTACGTTTCGCAGTAAAAAAATAATAAAAGCCGACAGGAAAGAGTAAAGTTTTGTCTCAAAACTTGCTTTTGTTATTAATGTATAGGAAAAACAGGTACTTAGAATGAGTATTTTAACAGGAAACAAAACTGGTTACACCTTGATCAAGGTCAAAAGGGTACTGGTTCTTTTATTATTTTTTTGCTTATCCAACAATGTATTTGCGGGTCGGGGGATAAATTCCCTGCCGTTTTCAGAAAGCTTTGATTCCAGCACCTACGCAGGAGACCTGCTCTGGGTCGACGGAAACTTGAATGCATCTCACTCATGGACGCAATCCGGCTGGTCCGGAGGCGCTGCGCAGTTTATACCGCCGATTGGTCAGGAAGGGTATTCCGGTTTGGGGGCCTTTAATGGTATCAACGATAATGGCGCCCAAATTACCAGGATAAATGTGAGGTTTTTGATTTATCACAGCAGTGGTTTTATTCCGGGCAATAGCGGTGTGAATAAACTGGTAATAGTGAGAAGAACCGGCGGTGCACGCCCAATGTTATTGAGTAACTATTATCCCCAGGGTAACTCAAGATACATGTCCTACGGAGCCTGCGATGGCACAGATTGCGCCTACCAGGGTGGCGGTTCGTGGCCGGATGGTACTGATCAGTTACGTATTGGCGATGGTCCCACCTATCGCAGCAGAGAATGGATTAGCATGGAATTTGAAGCCGACCTGGTTGCAGGCACGACAAAATTGTATGTTTATACGACAGATGGACTTTTGTCAGGATTATACACCCAACAGGTCATTCCTCAAGGCGGCGTGATAACAGATGTGGATATAATTGGCGGCTATTTTGGAAATTCGGCGAATTTTTCCACTACCACAGTAAACAACTATTTCATGATTGATGAGTTAGTTATTGATAATAGCTACATAGGACCGCCAGCGGGTTTTTTGCAAAACCCGCCGCCGTCAGCCCCAGAAGTCACTGACGTACGGTAAATTGATTTATGGATTATCAGAGCGAGCGAAACAATATGAGTATGATTTCTGTTAAAACAAAAGTGGTACTGTGTTGTATTTTGGGTTTGTTTTTAGGTGCCTGTTCGGAAGCAGACGTCAGTCCTTTTTCCGGTGGCCCTGGAACTGCAACAATAACTTGGTTAGCGCCAACAACGAAAGTGGATGGAAGTTCGTTGAATGCCGGGGAAATCTCTTCGTATAACGTATACTACGGTGAGTCAACGCAAAACCTGATTTTAGCGGCATCCTTGAACTCCGGTTCCTATGAGCACACCATTAGCGATCTGGCTCCAGGAACTTATTATTTTGCGGTTACTGTTTCGGATACAAACCAGAACGAAAGTTCTTTTTCCAACATTGTTAGTAAAGTAGTCGAGTAAGCAACCAATAAACCCCGTCGGATCCAGGATCCGGCGGGGTTTTTTTATGCCTGGAAATAGGCTCTCGGTGCAACTGATTTTATGAGCCATCCGACATGTACCGTGCTAGAATGCTCTTTCGCCGGCGGCAGGCAAGCCGTTTCAAATTCGTACCAAATCTTAACTTATTATAGAATATAAAAAATGAGCGTACTAAGAGGCATGGCCAGAAATATTTTTTCGAACTGGGCCGTACTCATTATCAATATCGTCATTTCCTTTTTTCTGGCGCCATACGTGGTCAATAAACTGGGCAATGTGTATTACGGCATTTGGACTGTTGTAATGCAATTTACCGGTTATCTTTATCTCATGGATTTCGGTGTGCGGGAGTCAGTGGTACGCTACACGTCGAAATTCAACGCCACGGGCTCTAAAAAGCTTCTCAATCAGATTTTAAGCACCGGGCTGGTGATGTATTCAGCTGTGGCGATCGCGTGTATGTTGATCGCGCTGCTGGGCGCTGTTCTGTTTCCGTACGTATTTGCTACCCCTGAGGAGTTTTCAGCTGAAATTCGCCTAGTGGTATTGTTAGTTGGTGCCACCATCGCACAGACATTCCTGTTTAATGTATTTAACGGGATTCTTATGGGGGTACACCGGTTCGATTTGGGTAACATTGTCAATGTACTGGTTTCATTTGTGCGATTGGGATTGGTGCTTTGGGTGCTTTCCTCCGGTCATAAAATAGTTGCTTTGGCAAGTGTGCAATTACTTGTTGGCGTGATTACCGGCATCTGTATGATGATTCTCGCGAAAAAAGAGCTGGATAAACTTGGATTGGCCTTTAAGTTTGTCATCAAAGGCAAGAAGAGGTTCTTGGCGCATGCCCGGCGGCTCTTTAACTACAGCAAATATGTCTTCGTTATCAATATCGGACAAAAAATAATATTTACCACAGACGCGATTCTAATTGGGCTTTTTATGCCCATTGCCAGCGTAACATTCTATGCGATTGCCGGTAATTTAATTGAATATTTAAGAAATTTAATTTCAGCAACGGCTTCAGTGCTCAATCCACTGACCAGTCATTTCAGTGCCAAAGGCGAGGAACACAAAGTTAGAGAGCTCTTGGTCAATGGTGGCCGATTGAGTTTGTTTATAGGGCTGCCGGTTGCGGTTGTTTATATGGTTTTGGGACAAAAGTTTATTGAACTATGGATGGGGGGGCAATACGCAGAGACATCGGGTGAGGTGTTGTTTGTTCTGGCCCTAACCATGGCGCTGGCATTTCCCCATCATACAATGTGTATGATTCTATACGGGTTGAGCAAACACAGTGTTCTTGCGTTCTGGAAAGTCATTGAGGCTCTATTCAATATCGTGTTGAGTATTGTTTTGCTAAATTATTACGGATTGCTTGGTGTGGCGCTGGGGACAGCATTGACACATGTGGTAGTGGCTTTGCTTATTCTACCACGCATCGTATGTAAGGAAATCCAATTGCCGCTAGCTTCATACTGGTTCAGAGTGTATTGGCGCCCGTTCGTCGTTACAATTCCGCTAGTGCTCGTTGCATTGTGGATTCAGCAGAATCTTCAGATAGATTCGCTGTGGTTGTTCTTTATCTATGTTGCGGTGTTGTGCTCTTTTTATGTGGGGCTCGCCTTTTTCATCGTACTTCTCCCTGAAGAACGCCAAAAGGTAGTTGCTAAATTGCGTGGTGTACAGAAAAACAGGACAACATCCGAAACTTGATGCTTCTTATGCCATTAGGATGTCTGCGTGGCAAAAATATTGTCGTAGACCTCCATGGTTCTTTTCACGTTCTCATCCAGAGTAAAGTTGCTTTGCAAGCGCTCAAAACCGTTCTTGCCAATGGTGGCCGCGTATTCCGGATCCGACAACAATTTATCCAACGCCTCGCTTAATAGACCCGGTTCGCCAGGATCCACCAGAATGCCGGATTTACCGGATTCAACCACTTCTGTCGGTCCCCCGATAGTTGTAGAGACCAAGGGTTTGGAAAGCGACATCGCCTCCAGGGTAACGATTCCGAAAGGCTCGGGTAGAACGGAAGTGTGCACTACCACATCCATGAGATTCATGTAATCGATGGGGTTGGTTTGAAAACCGGTGAAAATGACGTTTCTTTCTATGCCGGCATCCGAGATAATTTTCTCCAGCAATTCCTTATAAGTTTGATCTGCAGGTGGTGCGTCACCAACCAGCATGCAACGAATGTTAGGATATTTTTTTACCAGTTCTACAGTAGCACGAACAATGGTCTCCTGGCCTTTCCACCACTTCACGTTGCCGACGACACCGATAATTGGGGCATCGCTTTCAATGTCGTACTTTTTCCTCAGTTCATCGGCTTGTTCTTTAATAACATAACGTTTTAAGTCTACACCGCAGTGAATGACATGAATATTGGGGTATGTGAGTCCCAACTTGGTCATATTGTCCTTAATAACATTGGACAGGCAAATAATGGCATCCAGGCGTTTACCAAAATACTGCGATGTTCGGGAGAATCTGGGATTTATTCCCATTTCATGGGTCAGGCAGGGAATTCCCTGCATTTTGGCCGCCAGCATCCAGGTATGATTACAAACAATGGAGTTGTTAACATTGACCAAATCAATTTTATTTTCTCGTAAAAAGCGAGCATAACGCCGTGCCGGTAGGTAAAACTTTTTGAAGAAATTAATCGGCTTCTTGATTAATGCTAATGTGGTGTCGAGAAATTTTACGCCGAAACTGAACGGCTTGGGATTGTCAAAAATGTGTGTTTCAATACCAGCGTCCCGTAGTTGGGGAATAAGAAAATTATCGGTATGAAATCCTACTACAGGTCGATACTTTTCCGGATCAAGCGCATTAACCAGATCAACCATCAAATAGTAAGAACCTCCGACAGTTCCATCTACATTACCTTCCACATATAATACTTTTCGTTGCATACAAGAATACCGTACGGTTACTGATTGAGTCCCAGTAAATCCATAATAAACAATGAGTTAAGGGTATATGGGGCTAGCCCTGGCGAGGCTGTGCCAACGCGTTGCTATTGTAACATAGAAGAATTTACAGGGTGAAAACAAAATTGGGACCTTGATGACGAACGGTTCTATATCAAGAATAAAGGATGCTTAAGTGAGCGATTCGAATAAAGTCTATTTAGCACACCGGGTTCAGGTGAATCAGTGAACATCATAAACAAAATATTTGTGTATGGCATTGATTGGTTAATTCTGCAATATCGGTTGCGAAAAAACCAGGTCAAACAGCAGAATTATCAACGTGCTGCAGTGATTGGGAAAAACTTCTGCAAGAGCAAGTATAACAAGCTGCTGGGAAGCCAATTCGTTCTCTACAATCGTTCTGCGCGTGATAAAGTCAGTATAGGTGATAATGTTACTCTGGAATGCAAGCTAAATTGTAATTCGGGTGCTACGGTAAGTATCGGCGATTATACGTCTATTCGCGAAAACAGCGTCATAAATTGTGATAACAGGATTCAGATCGGCAGCTATTGTTTTATTGGCAACGAAGTGTTGATTCAGGACAACGACAGCCACCCGATCAGTGCGCAAGCCAGAAAAGAGCAGGCTCTGAAATACGTCGGTGGGCCATCCGATACCTTAGAGGCGCGCAATGAGCCTATCATTATTCAGGATTGCGTTTGGATAGGGACCCGGGTGATTATATTAAAGGGTGTTACCATAGGTTACGGTTCCATCGTCGGCGCAGGCTCAGTGGTAACCCGAGATGTTCCTGAGATGTCTATTGTTGCAGGGAACCCGGCGAAGCTTATAGCTCGCATAGAGAACTGAGTCTGTCTGGTAGAGAAATGAAAAAAAAGATTAAGGTGTTGCAGATTATCCATAGTCTGCATATTGGCGGTGCTGAAAAAGTGGTCGTCGATATCGCTTCCATGGCGGATTCAACTGAATTTAATGTGGTGGTTTGCTGCATTAAGGAAGGCGGGGTACTGGCCGAAAAGCTGGAAGATATGGGCGTTTCGGTCATCGTCGCCCCAAAGATAGGATCTGTACGGTATACCCGGATCATTCGCGGTTTGTACCAGGTGATTCGGGAACAGCAGCCGGATATCATTCACACTCATGGAGATATTTCCCTTATCGATACGGGGCCGGTCTATCTATACGGTCTTTTTCGACCGTTTCCCAAATGGATTCACACGTTTCATTTTGGCAACTATCCTCATATCAAAAAGCGATATTTGTATGCTCAAATGTTGTTTTCCAGATTTGTGGATCGTCTTGTCGCAGTGTCGCATTATCAAAGTGGTTTGCTGCAGCAATACATGAAGATACCCGGACCAAGAATTCAGGTTATCGAAAACGGGGTAAACCCTAATCCCTGTCGAGATGACCGGGAGTTGGTGATACGCAAGAAGCAGGAGTTAGGTATCCCCGAAGGCAAGATCGTTGTGGGATCTATTGCTGTATTGACTGTTCAGAAAGGGATTGTCTATTTTCTGGAAGCGGTTAAGGAAGTTATTGATACACACAAAAATGTACATTTTATCGTGGTAGGAGGGGGGCCATTGCAAAAAGAACTTGAAGCCAAGGCAAGGGCTTTGGGTATTCAGTCTGCAATATCCTTTGCCGGTTGGCGTTCCGATGTAATGGAGCTGTTTCCGATGATAGATATTTTTGTAATGCCCTCTTTATGGGAGGCATTTTCAGTGGTTTTGATTGAAGCCATGGCGGCCGGCAAGATGATTATTGCCACAGATGTTGCTGACAATGCCAGAGTAATTGAACATAATGTGAACGGTATTATTGTTGAGCCCAAATCTGCGCACCAACTTTCAAAGGCAATAGGATCGTTGCTGGAACATCCACAGATGTACCGGGAGTTTGGTGACAAGGCATTCAAAAAATTTGAACAAAACTATACAGTAAATAAGATGATAGGAAAATACGAGGTCTTATTCGCAGAGACAGTTGTCTAAATTTTTCCCGTAAGTTTATACCAGAGTAAAGCCAGCAATTCGTGCACGGCATGATCCGATACGGTAATGAAATAGGCAGAGGGTAGGTTTTGGGCGGCGAAAATGTTTTGTTTGGATAGGTAGTGGGTTGGTACTGCCACAGGTTTCAAGCCTTGTTTTTGGAAGGCGTAATAGGCTCTAGGCATATGCCCGGCGGATGTGATTAAGTAAAAATTGTGAGTACTTATTTGTGATGAACAATTGACGGCGCTTTCAAATGTATTGCTCGATTTGGTTTCGGTGTCTATGTTTGCAGCTGGAATACCGGTTGCGATCAGAGCCTCTTTTAATAGTGAAGGTATTTGTGCGTTGCCACTGATGATGAAACGCAAGTTGGTGTTTGAACTGTATAGTTTTCTTGCTTCCAGAACTCGGTATGCGGATGCGGAATTAATGCGGCTTAACGCGGGTTTGGATGGATCAGCTTCAGCAAAACCGGTTAGAATAACGGCGATATCGGCATCAATTTTGGCGGTAGCGTTGTCCGGAATGTGGAATTCCAATTGATTCAGTAAAAAGTATGCAAAAGGGCCATAACCGAATAACAGATAAGAGCTCAACGTAAATCCTAAAAATAGCCTTTTTGCCGGAAAATTTTCAAATCGCTTAAAAATGAGCAGGATAAAACTAACAACTAAAAGAACGGTAATAAAATGCGATGGGAGTACGATAAACTCTAAGAATTGCAGCATGATCGAAAATCCGGTTTTGACAATAGGTCTGTAGTTTACTTTATATTAGAATACCATAAAGGTTTCTCTGACGATATGTCGAAAAGTGCGTAACGTATTGTTTTAACAGTAAAAATACTTTGTTTTGTTTGTGCTATGCTGTGCCAAGCGGCGAACGGCGGGGAAAAATGAATGCATGAAATGCACGTAAGAAAATTAAATGACTCACAGCTTGAGGAATTTAACGTAGAGTATGTTAATGAACAAAGGTGGGGATACATAAAAGCCTGCCTGGACCGGGATTTTGGGGACGGGAAATTCAATTTCGTGGATATCGGCGGCGGAAATGGTTTGTTTGCCGATAAAATTTTGCATGAGTATCCCAATTGCACAGGTACTGTATTGGATTACTCCGAGCTGTTATTGAGTCAGAACAGTGAAAACTCGCGAAAACGGATCATATGCGACTCCGTGGAAAACTTGGCAGGCTATAAAGAAGAAAAAGGCTGTTATGACGTAGTTTTTTTTAACTGGTTGTTACACCATCTGGTGGGTGATTCCTATTCTGAGACTATAAAAAACATTAAGTCATGCATTTCTGAAAGTAAGCACCTATTGTCGGCCAGGGGCAGGATCTCCATCTTTGAAAATAACTACGATGGTATTTTGATAGATACCTTACCAAGCTACATGGTTTTCCAATTGACATCCATGAAAGCCATTGCACCGATTACCCGAAAACTTGGTGCTAATACAGCGGGTGTAGGCGTATGCTTTCTGTCGCGCAAATCCTGGGAGCAAGTGATTCAGGATTCCGGTCTCTCATTACAGGATTATTCGGAAGAGTTAAAAAGGACTATTCCGTTTCATAGAAAATTGTTGTTGCATTTGCGAGACCTGAATATAGGGCATTATTGGTGTGGTGTGAATAAATAAATGCGCAGTATTGTTAAACGCTCAATAACGGCACTGTGTCTATTACTTACTTCACCTTTAATACTGATGGTCAGACTTGCCAGAGTTTTTCGATCAGAAAAATTGTTTTTAACCTATGGCAGCTTTTTGTCTTTGATTCCGGGTACAGTCGGCAGCTATATCAGAGTGGCTTATTATTTGGGAACACTATCCAAAATGTCACCCGATGTCGCTATTGGCTTTGGTAGTTTCTTCTCACGATCCAATGCCAGTGTAGGGGATAATGTATCTATAGGAGCCTATTGTATATTGGGTAGTGTGGACATTGAGAATAATGTACTGATTGCCAGTCGTGTCAGTATACCCAGTGGGCGCCATCAGCACGGTGATTTTGAGTCGCAAGACAGAAGCGGAAAAAACGCGTTTGGGCAGATCCGGATCGGTCAGAATACCTGGGTGGGTGAGGCGGCAGTTGTGTTAAATACAGTAGGTAAAAACTGCATTGTGGCCAGTGGAGCGGTTGTTGTGAAAGAAATGCCGGATAATGTCTTGGTTGCGGGAAATCCCGCCTCCGTTAAAAAACAGATGGCGGCTTCGGGGTGACGGACACTACCTGGAAACGAAAGGCCAACAGAGTTATATCCCGGAACCAGTAGAAGCTTACCCGGACAATCAGTGGTAATGATGAGGTTTATATGGTTGATAAAATGAATTCAGGCGGAATTCTTATTGCTTTACATTTTGGTTCGAATATTGGTTATGCTATTGCGCCACTGGAAAAGACCTTCTATTTGATGGCTTTGGAACTTACGGGAGATGCATCCCGGATTCATTTCAGTTATCAAAACCTGGATAAAGGAATGCCGGAGTCTCTGCCGCAAGGATTCTCAAACGTCATTACACTTAAGACCCGCAATGCCTCAACGGAAGACCTGGAGTTTATAAAGAAGTACATAACAGAACACGACATTAAATGGGTGTTCGGATTTGATCTCCCGGTTAGTCTTCCGGTGTATAAGCCAATGCGGGATGCGGGAGTAGAAAGAATAGTGTCTTATTACGGTGCTCCACTTAGCAGCATTAATCGTGGAATGAAATTATTGCTTAAACGGATAGAGGTAGGGCTAAGACCGCATAAACCTGATCATTTTATATTAGAGTCTATCGCTATGCAGAACACGGCAGTGTTCGGGCGAGGCATTCGTGCAGCTGATACCAGCGTGGTCAATCTTGGCGTGGACACGGATAAATACAAACCCGATAACGATTTGGCCGATTATGCATACAGTGAATTCTCTATTCCAAGAGATCAAAAAATACTGTTTTATTCCGGTCATATGCAGGAGCGCAAAGGGGTGGATGTTATCATTAAAGCCATTACCCATTTGGTAAACACTAAAAAGCGCTCTGACGTGCACATGTTATTGCTGGGTAATAAAAATGATGAAGAAAAACGGTTTTATCCCATATTCGAAAACACCCCGGCACAGCAACATATTACCTTTGGGGGTTACCGGTCGGATCTTCACAAACTCATGGCATCCTGTTATTTGGGAGTGATTGCTTCCAATGGATGGGACTCGTTTCCGAGATCGGCGATCGAAATGGGTGCCAGTGGGTTGCCTTTGCTGGTATCCAACTTTCAAGGACTGACAGAGACCATTGTTGAGGGCAAGACCGGATACACCTTTCGAACCAGCGATCACGTGGATTTGGCTGACAAAATAATAGATCTTTTGGACAACAACAATGTGCGGGATCAGTTCTCCCAAAATGCACGAGAGCGCGCAGAAAGGCAGTTTACCTTAGATGTTCAGTTGAATAATCTTGTCGAGGTAATGCGGAAAGTCATAGTCTGACTTTCCGCATAATATTGGCCGGCCGAAACTAATTGATTGAATCAATTACGGGCGGGCTGGGTGCCACCGAGTCTGCTGTTGGCTCGTAGAGGCGCCAATTATCCCAGTATTGCATGCCGTTAGAGCTGTTCATGCCGGTTGTATAGCTGGTGAGAATAAGCTTGTTCATGCTGTAGTTGGTGGCTTCCCGCAGGTTCAATCCACTATGATCGATTACGAGTTGGTTGTTAACCCAGAATTGCACTATCCCATCACTAACGTTGGGCGTATTGAGTTTTACGTACAATTTCAGCTTATCCCATTGCCCAAGCCGCAACGCAACCGGGGTGGTAACAGCGTTTTGATCCAGACCGAAAAACCGCCACGAGTCTATATAGGAATGAACAATTCCGTAATTTAAAGTGCCCGGAAATATGGCGATATACACCTGGTACCTTCTTTGGCGAGTTTCGTCTGTAAGGTTGATGATTGCCAGTTTATGTTCCAATCGACCCGTTAGTTCGTATCCGGGATCTATTTTTGAATGGAATTCCAAATAGACCTCATCCACTTTGTCTAGATTTACAGTGCTGTAGTCCCCAAAAAAGTGCTCTCTATAGTTGTCACCATTAAAGGTTCCGGCAACCAGGGGATTCATCGCGCAGTAGGTTCCGCTTTGGCAGTTTTGATCGGTTATTCCCACGGAGCCAAATCCGTTCCATTCGGATGTGTTTCCTGTTTCGAAATCAGATGTCCATGGTAACCCGGACTCGGCAAAACAGACCGAGCCCATGGTTAAAAAGACTATTAAAGCAAGAAATTTTAATTGAATCATATGAGTCCTACTTTTTGCTGTAGCTTTACAGATTGTGATTATCATAGCGCCATCCATTCTTCTATTGTACCAAATGTGACATGGTATTGGATAAGGAGCTTTCATTACCACTGGTATCAACCGCCGTCATACTGAAGTAGTAAGTGGAATTGACCAGCAAATTGTTTACCACAAATGATGTCAAGCCTATGTTATTCACGGTTACCGAGGTAGTCATATTGCCTGGGGAAGTGCCATAGTAAATTCTGTACCCGGCCAGATCGGTTAGCGCTGATCCGTCTGCATTGGTTGTCGGTGGTGTCCAACTAATGGTTGCACTACCGGTTGCACTGCCGGCGACTACGTCTATGGTAAACCCCGGTAAAGACGTAGAAGCCTGCCCATCACTTACTGTGATGGTTATCGTTGTGGTGGCGCCTAAATTCGCAGCGGACGGGGTTCCTGTAATAGAACCGTTGCTGGGATTGAAGCTAAGCCAGGATGGAACGCCGGTTGCGGTGAAAGTCAGATTGTCTGCGTCCGCGTCACTGGCAACAGGCGTAAAACTGTACACCGTACCTACTGAGGCCACCGCAGGCGGCGTACCGGAAATAGAAGGTGCACTGTTAGCCGGACCGGTGTCGTTGTTGGTGATGTTCACCGTTGTGGTCGGTGTAGAACCCAGTCCCCAGCCTGTTGAAGGTTGTGACAGCTGAACCTCAAAGGTTTCGTCGTTTTCAACCAAAGCATCGTCAATGGTTTGGAACTGAACCGTTTTGCTGCTTTCTCCGTTCAGAAATACCAGTTCGGTCCAGCTGGCTCCCACGTAGTCAACGGTATGTACTGCACTAACACCCTGAGTGCCATAGCTGACGGATGCCTGTCCACTGCTGTTGGTTCGGCTGATGGTAACGGTAACTGTCTGGCCTTCGGTTACACTGTAACTGGAGGAGGAGAAATTGAACTGGCCAGTGGCTGTAATTGGGGATACGGTGATTGAAAATGCGTCTAAGGGAGTGGTGTGTGTGCCATCAGAAACTGAGATAACAATAGACGGAGTTGTTCCAATGTTTGCAGCGCCTGGAGTGCCGCTGATGGTACCTGTTGTGCTGTTAAAACTTAACCAGGAGGGAAGGTTGTTGGAAACTGAAAAAGACAAGTTGTCCCCATCAGCGTCCGAAGCGGTGGGTGTGAAAGAATAGCTGCTGTTTTGTGTAACGGAGATAGTGGGTGCTCCACTGATAACAGGTGGCGTGTTGGTGTCTTGCTGAGAATTGTTGGCGGGTTTGGTATCGTCACCGCCGCAAGCTGCTAAGAAAAGAAAAAAAATATATATAAAAATAGACTTCATATTTGTAGCCACGTCATAGATCCTCTACGGTATAATTAATACTTAACTACCTATCCATCAATCACAAACCCGCTGTGACTGTTAAAGACAGCCAATCGCAAGTCTTAGCGTTTATTTATAGGCAATCTTAAAAAGGAAGAATGGCGATGTGTTCACAAAAGTATTTTCCTATTGAAAAACTGTGAACAGCACAACTTTTATTTTTGAGGATGTTCTCGTTCCTATGTTTTCTTAGATAAATCTTCCATTGCTGTGCTAGTAGCAGGATTCGCACCATTTAATACTATTCTTATTAAATCAGTAGCTTAACAAACAATATGAGGTGTGCGACCGCAATGTTCTAATACAAAAGTGTTTCGCTTTTGCGACACAAAAAAGGATAAACACTCTAACTTATTGATAATTCGCTAGAAAGCGATGTCGCTGTATTGCGACAGTGGTTGCAGTGGTTGTCAAAAATTCTGTGACGGCGAAATGTTTCGATTGAGGAGTTGGCCGCAAATTGATGCTAGTTTACTTTTGATGCTATATGAGATATTCACGGATCTGAGGGTGGTTTAGGAAATCTGCGGGACTTGCACTGTAACCGTAGGCGCCTGATTGATATACAACGACCAAATCTCCGATTTCCGTGCACGGTACTCGCAGTTTGTCTGCGATTATGTCCAGAGGCATGCATAAACGACCGACAATAGTGGCGGTTTCCGATAGTGGCTGTGCGGCTTTATTACCGATTATGACCGGATAGTTTTTTCGAATCACCTGGCCGAAATTACCCGATGCCGCCAGATGCTGATGCAGTCCGCCATCAGTGATTAAAAATGTTTGCCCACGCGATACTTTTTTGTCCAGCACCTTTGATACATACAGTCCGGCCTCACCCACTAAGTAGCGGCCGAGCTCGAGAATGATTTTCGGGAAACGAATCTGTGACATTTTTTTGTGTAAATATTCAGCAATGGGTTCCAGTTGTAAATGCCTATCGCCGGGAAAATAGGGAATACCGAACCCGCCGCCGATATTAAGGCTTTCTATGGGTTCTGCCCAAGCTTCGGCCAAGCGGTTTGCGAGTTGGAATGTATTTTCCTGTGCATCAATAATGGCAGTGTGACTTAGATTTTGAGAGCCGGCAAAAATATGAAAGCCATTCAGACTCATTTGCCTTGCCTTCATAAACTGCAATGCCTGTGGGATTTGTTCTGCATCTATACCAAATTGCTTTGCACCGCCGCCCATACTGACGCCCGAACTCTTGAGCTCAAAATCCGGATTTACTCTCAGCGCGATATGAGCCGGTTTCGCCATTTGGTCGCATAGCTCAGCAATAGTAAGCAGCTCGGTATGGGACTCAGCATTGATAACAATGCCTTCGGATATAGCCAGCTCCAACTCAGATTTGTCTTTGCCAGGACCGGCAAAACTAATGTTGGATCTGTCTATATCGGTTTGTAATACTTTTTTTAATTCACCCGCTGAGGCGACATCAAAGCCATCCACCAACTCAGACATATAATTCACCAGTTGCTGCATTGGGTTGGCTTTAATGGCGTAATGTACATGTACATCAGAGGGAAGCAGTTGCCGGAGTCGGGAAACTCGTTGGGCAATGACTTGCTTGTCGTAAACATAGAATGGGGTGCTACCGAACTGTTTGCTTAACTCGGTGATAGAAAATCCGCCCACATGAATTTCATTCTCTCGGATCGAAAATTGGTCCATACGGGCATGGACAGGCAGTTCCCGTTTCATCAGTTAGAAACTATTGGTTTTGCTCGTACAGTTTTCTTTCCCAGTTCAATGAAGTTTCCACTATGAATTCTAAATTGTCATATTTTGGGGTCCATTCCAAAATCTGATGGATTTTTTCGACACCGGCCACTAAGGTGGGGGGGTCACCGGCGCGGCGTTCTTCTTCGATTACGTTAATGGGATGTCCGCAGACTTTTTCTACAGCCTGAATCACTTCTCTGACACTGTAGCCATGACCGTAACCACAGTTTAGAGTTTGTGATTCGCCCCCGTTGCGTAAATAGTCCAAAGCGCTTAGATGGGCGGAGGCCAGGTCTTCCACATGGATATAGTCGCGTACGCCGGTGCCATCGCTTGTTGGATAATCGGTACCGAATACATAAAGTTTCTCCCGTTTTCCCACTACGACTTCGCACGCGACCTTTATCAATAAAGTCGCCTTTTTAGTTGATTGGCCTATACGACATTGAGGGTCTGAGCCGGCCACATTGAAATATCTTAATGCGATGTGGCGCATATCGGTGGCAAAAGACAAATCCCGCAACATCCATTCGGTCATTAGTTTAGAAGTACCGTACGGATTGATAGGGTTTGTTGGTGTGTCCTCCTTCGCCAGTGGAGCTTCAGGAATTCCATAGGTGGCTGCGGTTGAAGAAAAGATAAAATGCTTAACGCCGGCTTCCTGGCAGCATTGGAGTAGATTTCTGGAGCTGCAAGTATTATTTCCGTAATACTTTAAGGGGTCAGAAACAGATTCAGGAACTATAGTGTGGGCTGCGAAATGAATGACTGAATCCACATTGTGTTCCCGTAATAGACGACTAACCAGGTTTTTGTCACCGGTATCTCCGACCACCAGCGTTCCATGCAACACGGACTCGGCAAAACCGGTGGATAAATTATCCAATACCACCACTTGTTCGTTTTGTTCGCCTAACTGCCTTACCACATGACTGCCAATATAACCCGCACCACCCGTTACTAAAATCCCTGCTTTATTTGTCATATCTATATTCAGATCCGCTGGTAAAAAGGTCTAGTGTAGGGCGGCTGGTGCCGCTTGGTCAAATACCCGGGCTGGGTTTTCAACAAAGACGGTTTTTTCGGATATTTTGAGATAAAATTAAAAGTAATAAAAAACAACGGGATACGGTTCTGTCATAATAAATCGTCAATTCGATATTAATAATGATATGATTCGACTTTTTAGGTGCAAGATCGAAAAGTTTCGGGAAAGACTATGCAACATATTTTGTACACAGATTTGGAATGGGAACGACAGAATTTGGACAGCATTGATTCAGACGCAGCGGTGGCGCAGCGCACCAAGGAAATACTCATCGACACCTTGCAGCTCGATGTTGCCCCGGATTCCATCCAATACGAAACGCCTTTGCTAGGGGCTTTGGCCGAGTTAGACTCCATGGCCGTGGTGAGTCTCCTGACCACCCTGGAAGAACATTTTCAATTTGTGGTCCATGACGAGGAAGTCACTGCTGAAGTATTTGAAACCTTTGGTAGTTTGATCGATTTTGTTGAGACAAATCTCCAAGCTAATAACCAATAAAAACAATATCTTACCGTCCATTCCCAACAGGTTTTTGTTATTGCCTCGGCGACAACCGTACCCAACAGCAAGCCGCAGAAAGTCCATCTGGTATTATCTACTTAAGTAGTCTGACGCGAGAAGTTGGACTCGGTGTTTTATGTTGAGTATTTGTTGACCAAAATCCATAAGTAAAGTCAGAGTAAGGTCAATCTTGATAGAATTTTCAATTATTAGGCAAAAACTATTCGCGTTGCGAAACTTTATGCCACTTATCGCCTGTTGCGCACCAATTAGCCAAGAAAATTTGCAGAAACCCATCGGTGTTATGGTATTATTTTGTTCGCAGTACTTAGTAATAGTTAGCCTAACGCGAGGGGTAATCCAGGAATGGGGTTGGGCTTTCAGATCTTGGGGAGTTCAAGACCTAAGTTTTGGAACACAAACAGTTTTCAGGGACAGAAAACATCGCGCGGGTTTTTGTGAATAGTACCTATTTGTCAACGTTAAGAATTCACTGAAAGATCCAGTGGTCGAGTGTCAAAATAAAACCGACTTTGGAATAATTAACAGTGTTAAGCGTTGATTAACCAAACAATGTAACCGATCCAGCAATAAGAGAGACACCCGTGTATCAAGCTTTTTACAACCTGACCGGAAAGCCGTTTCGCCTGAGTCCAGACCCCGCATTTTTCTTTCCAAGCCGGGGGCACAAGCGTGCGCTCGCCTATCTTCGCTATGGTCTGAATCAGGATGAGGGTTTTGTGGTCATCACCGGCGCGCCGGGTACGGGTAAAACCACCTTGGCGAAAATCTTGTTACAGGAAATGGGTGAAACCAATATTGTCGTTGCCCACCTGACCACCACTCAACTGGAAGCCGATGATATGCTGCGAATGGTGGCGGCTTCTTTTGGGTTGCGTTACGAAGGTTTGGATAAAACCGGTTTGTTAAAGTCTCTGGAAGCTTTCTTACTGGCACGCGCCAGGGAACGCAAAAAAGCTTTATTGGTTATCGACGAAGCCCAAAACTTACCGCCGCGCTCCTTAGAAGAGCTGCGCATGCTCTCCAATTTGCAAGTGGGTGATCGCAGCCTGTTGCAAATCTTTTTGCTGGGCCAAGAACAGTTCCGGCAAATGCTGGACGAAGTGTCGCTGGAACAGCTCAAACAACGAATTATCGCCAACTATCACTTAAGTCCTTTGGGGGCAGATGAAAGTCAACGTTATGTTGAAAGTCGTTTGCAGCAAGTAGGTTGGGATAGTGATCCGCATTTTGCTGAAATCGCTTTTGAAATGATTCACGAGTATACCGCGGGGGTTCCGCGACGCATCAACATGCTCTGTGATCGAATTCTATTATTTGGGTGCATGGAAGAAATTCACTCCATTACTTCAGAAGTCGTCAAACTGGTCACCAAGGAGTTGGACGAAGAAGTTACGGGCAAGATCACTGAAGAAGAAGATAGAGAGTTGGATTTGGGGGAACAGAAACCCGCAGTTAAAGCGGCGAAGCCCCAGGCAACACCTCAGCCTGCCCAAGCACCCGCGAGCACCGCAAATGTGCCGCAAGCACAATCCGATAGCGCGCCGAAAACACCGGATCAGGCAGTGGCTAATGCACCGGCAAAAGAATATTCGCGCCGTATGGATGAGGAAAACCTGGACATAGAATTTGCCGCATTCAGTTCCGAATTGGATGAGCGGCTTCCGGCAGAACCGGCCTCAAATCGTGATAAGCGGGCGGACAAGTTGCGCTTAAAAACCAATTTGCCGCTGGAAAAGAAAGGCGACGCGCAAAAAGATGACGACAAGCGCGTGATGGGCAATACCGTACAAAAGAAAAAACCGGCCGACAGACCTGCCGGAGGCAACAGTGCACCAGGTCCCATCGAGATCTCTGAACGGGATTTGTTCCGGGTGATTCCCGGCGGCAGGCCTGCGGATCAAATTGCACCGGCCGGCCAACGTATCGCGGCTCAGGCGCGTTCCGGCGTCTCCAGCCCCAGCAACGAAGACGTCAAATTACGGCGTATACTGCGCTTAGTACTGGCTTTTCATCGCTCGCCTTCACGGTTTCCCGGATTGGATAACCCGGACCAACCCTTACCGGAAGGTATTACTGAGTTATTGGAACTGGCAATTTCAGAAGACGATGTATTGAACAAAGTCAGTCCCGCCGCTGTGATGGGGATCTCTCCTGTCATGTTACGCGCCGCGGTACGGTTTTTCGTGCGTCGAGCCATGTTTATTATTAACGGTGACCATTACCGCGTCTTGGGTGTGCCGCCCACTGCGCCTCAAGCTTTGATTGAAAAACACTACGACTTGTTGATGCGTTTGTTGCGTCAAGACAAGCAACGCGGCTCTGCAGAATCCGTCACTCGAGTGGGGCAAGCCTATGAAGCCCTAAGTCGGACCGAGAATTCGGCATTTAAGTTTGCCAATTTGGATCGACAAGAAGACGAAGAAATGGTCATCGATTTCGATTCACTGGAAGGACAACACGCTCGGGAATCCGGGTTTGGTGCCAAGCCCAATGAAATGTTCAATCCACAACTGGGTATTTCGCGCAAGCGCATGCGCTATGCCAGCCAGGCGGCCGTATTGGGTTTTGGTGTACTGGTGGTGGTGTTAGGTTTGTATATTGTGCAATTAGAGCCGGGCGACACCAGCACTGCACAAAAGCAAGCCATGGTGGATAAGAAAGTGGTTTTGCCTGCTACAACCGAACCGAAAGTGGCAGACTCAACACAGTCCGAGCGGCGCAATTTGCAATTCTCGGACGGTACCCCGTCAAGTTCTACCGGCTCAAAAGAGACGGTGAGCGACAATACAACTCTGCAGTTCAGTCAGGATGAAATCGATGCTATCCGCAAAGAATTGCTGGGTGCGGTTAAAGAGCAGGAAATTCGTTTAAAACCCGATGCGGAAAAAGACCGTACAACGCCGGCACAAACGAACGCTAGCGTTGACTTGAATAAAGCGACCGAAACTAAGCCAGCTGTGGTAGAGAATGCACCCGTACAAACTCAAACCGCAACCCGCGAACCGGCGCCGCAAAGCACGCAGTTCATAGAGCCAAAACCAGCAACAGACACGGTTATGGCAGAAACGGAAACAGCTAGCCCGGTCGAAACACTGGCCATTCAGACTGAAAGTCCCTTGCAAACCGCCCCGCGTACAACCACACGGCGCTCATCGCGTTCTTCATTTGCAGAAGCGGCTTCTCGTTCTGCAGCCAGCTCGCGCATTGTGCAGGGTTTGTCTGATGAAGAAAAAAGAGCAATAGCGGCAGCAGCGCGTGCAACCGCGTCGGCTGCTGCACCTCGCGACATGGCATCTCCCGCAACAGAGGCACCAACAACAGAGGCACCAACAACAGATGAACCAACAACAGAGGCACCGCCAACAGTGGCAGTAGTTGGTGGAGACAGTGGCTTGGCTCCAGCACAAGTGTCGCAACCGGCTGTTTCCGATCAATCGCAAAGTGCCCCAGTCAGTGGAAGCGCAGCTGCCACCATCAGCCAAGACGAATTATTTGATGTGGTTGGAGGATTAATTAACGGATATGAAACCGGGAACGTGGATAAGCTTATGAGCTTTTTCGATTCTGCGGCTCGCACCAACAATCGCATCGATGCTAAAGGCATACGCGCAGACTACGAAGAGCTGTTCAGTGCCAGTTCTGCTCGAAAATTGCGCATTTCCGGGTTAAATTGGGAAATCGAAGCTGATGGTGCTCGTGCAGTGGGGGACTATGAAGCGCGCATCAACCCCATTAACAGCCGCAACGGTCAATCGTTTAAAGGCAACATCACCTTACAGGTCCGCAAGCATGATGACGGTGTGAAAATTACACGATTGTATTTTTCCAACCAGACCGTAAGCACCACCGAGCGTCTCTCGGAAAACGCTGCCGTTGCTGTAAAAACCACAGCACCCGCAATGACGCGAGAGGCATTGCAGTCTATGCTTAACAACTTTGTTGCAGCTTATGCCGAAGGCGACCTGGAACGTTTGATGACCTTGTTTGCTAAAAATGCACAGACCAATGACCAAAATACATTGGCGGGAATTCGAAACGACCATTCTGAATTGTTCAAATCTACGGCTGTGCGGGAAATATCCATCAAATCCGTAAAATGGACACTTCGTGAAAGTGATGCCACTGGCGAAGGTTGGTTTCAGGTAAAACTTCGGCCCCATGGGTCAGATCAAGTGAGCACGGTTAAAGGTCGTATACGCATCAGCGCCAAAAACACCGGCAAGGGTGCACATATTACCCAAATGTTTCACTCGGCAGAACAATAACTGATCAAATGATAGTCAGTTCTCTAGATTTAAGGAATTGAGGTACGCAGAGTGCATAGGGAAATGGCACACAGGGAGCACAGAAACAGGAAGTCAGCGAGATAACTAGTGGTGGATTAGTGAGCAGTTTTAGTAAGTAGTATTTTAGAGTAACTGTTAGCAAATCGTTCCGACCTAAATGTACTATGGGAGAGGGACACTGGACAAACACCGGGTCTTGACAATGCCGTGGACGATGTCCATAGTAAACCTGGGTTAACAACTTTAGTAATGGAAAAAATGGAGATTACAATGAAAAAAGCTGTTCTGGGAATGAGCCTTGCCGTAGCGCTGTCACCATGCGCGTTCGCACAAGAACAAAACAACAACGTAATTCATCTGGCTGCAGCGATTGGTGCCGGCGGTTCCACAACCACCGCTACCACTTCAAGTACTTCTGGCGCGGCAGCGGCCACCACCGCATCTGCGGCAACTGCCAATATGATTGCCACAGGAATTATCGTAGCATCCGGTATTGCGGCGATTTCAGAAGCGGGTGGCACTACCTCCCACTAAGTCTGAAGCGTTTTGTTGTTTTTAGGCGTCGTAGCCTTCCTTTTACCGTCTAAAAACAGTACAACACAGGCTCTTGGCATAGCCAAAGGGCCTGTGTTGTTTTTAATATAATAATGAACAATAAATAGACAGTTTAACTTCCTTTTGAATCATTCCAATCGACTGTGGCTCGCAAAACCTACCCCCTGTTGTTTTTTGTAGCTTGTCTGGGCCTTCCAACGAGTGTGATTTTCCCGTGGCAGTCGGTGCAGGCTGCATCGCCCTCTTTATTGGGGCAATCGGGTCTCATCAGCATGCCGGACGCCCGCCTGGGGGAAGAGGGCAGTTTGAACATTGGGTATAGTTTCTACAAACCTTATCCCACCTTCTGGAGTTCCATCAGTCTGTTTCCTCGGTTCGAATTCTCCGCCCGTTATACCCGGGTCATGTATGTAACCGCTTTTGCAGGTCAGGGTTATGGTGATTACAAAGACAAAGCTTTCGATGCCAAATTACAACTGTTGTCGGAAAGTGAGTACTTACCCGCCGTGGCGGTGGGCGTTCACGATTTTCTTGGTACCCAATTGCTAAGTGCCGGGTATATTTCCTTGAGTAAGCAATTTGGACCTGTGGATGTGAGTTTGGGTTACGGTGAGCAACGCTTGGACGGTTGGTTTGGAGGTGTGCGTTACACGCCCGAGTGGGCCAAAAATGTCAGCGTGGTGGCTGAGTACGATGCCTTTGATTATAAAAATGACCGCTATGCGATTCGCAGCGGTGCCGTGAATAAAGCCGGCGGCGCCACCCTGGGCCTGGAATACCGTTGGGGTTGGTTGGGATCACAATTGTCGTATCAGGACGGGGATTGGGGCATTAACGCGCATATTTCTATTCCCCTGCAACAAAAAGAATTTGTGCCGAAGATTCATGAACCCAAGGTGTATACCGAAGTGGTTCCGCGCAGCCCCACCCAACAATGGCAGGAAAATAAGCAAGATGCGCGGCAACTGGTCACAGCCCTGGAAGAACAAGGGTATAAAAACGTCAAACTTGGCTTAAACGGCCATCAATTGAATTTGAGTTTTTCTCAACCTCGCATCACCCTGGTGGGGCGGGCTATCGGTCGGGCCGCGCGCACGGCTATGCTGTTGGCGCCAACGGATGCCACCTCCATTAAGCTGACCTATTATACGATCACCGATTTACCCTTAGTCAGTTATCATTTTAAAGACCTGGAGCAATTACAACGCTTTTTTGCCGGGCAGGTTACCTATGGTGAGTTGCTTAAAAACCTGGAAGTGACTTATGCAGAAACCGATTATGTCGATCAGTTTCAGGCACACATTTGGGATTTGCCTGCGGCAGACGAGGTTAACCGCGACGCGGCAGGTAAAGATGCAGATAAAAATACGGGTGACCCGGGTCCGGATTCTGACAGAGTTAATGAGGGAGAAGTAGGCGTAGAGCCAAGCCGAAGCGGCACTTCACTGCTGGGTTTTAAGCTGAAACACAATGAAGACGGCCATTCCATTAGCCTGTCCCGCCAGGACAAGGCCCTAAGCCAATATAAAATCGTCCCGTTCAATTTCGGATTGTTTTTTAATGATCCCAGCGGCGCCTTGCGTTACGACACCTTTGCCAAATTTTACGGTAAAAAATACCTGGGACAAGGCTTGTTCCTGGAAGGGGCTTTACGCTTGCAAATGTTTGAAGACGTCAGCGGCGTGACCCAAGCATCCAACAGTTTGTTGCCCCATGTCCGCAGCGATGTAGCCGATTACAAGCGGGAGCGCGGTCTCAAAATCAACAATCTGGCTTTAAACCAATACTGGCTGCTACGACCGCGACTTTATGCGCGTGTTTCCCTTGGGCTGTACGAAGAAATGTTTGGCGGTGCCGGAGGCCAAATCCTGTATTTGCCCAAGCAGGGTAGTTGGGCTGCCGATCTCAGCGTCGACTGGTTACGCCAACGGGATACAGATGGGGAGTTTGGCTTTCGCCAATACGAAACTGTTACCGCTGTTGGCGCATTGCACTATCAAATTAAAAAATACGGTGTCACCACCACCTTAAGAGCCGGTCGGTTCCTGGCAAAGGATAGCGGTGCCCGCCTGGAATTTAGCCGCCGATTCCACTCCGGTATCAGAGTGGGCATGTGGTACACCCGAACCGACGGCAACGATATTACCGGCCCCGGAAACCCGGGCAGCCCCTACTACGACAAAGGTATCATGATGACCATTCCTTTCGGCAATATGCTTACCAAAGACACCCGCGCCAATGCCGGATTTGCCTTGTCCCCCTGGACCCGTGATGTGGGTCAAATGGTTAAATCACCCGGGGATTTGTATCAGATCCTGGAAGAACCGCTGTTGCTGGATCGACCGGGGCATCATTTATTGTCGGATTTTCACTATTGAGTAAGAGCTTTTAGTTTGTAGGCAACAACGTTTTAACAATTTAGTCTAGCAATTAAACTCCGTTCCAGTTCCAGTCAAATTCAAAAAACATCGCTAAATGCCTAAATATGTGCATTTTTTATTTGACTATTCTCCCCCAGAGCTTAGACTTTACCTGCACTGAGTCCTGAAAATACGTACAATTATTAAACAACTCAAGCGTCGATACGCATAACGGTCCAATGACAGTCAGATACGTACCATCTATAAATATTTCTATATTTAACATAGTGTTATTGGCTATATTGCCAGCCATGGTGCAGTCGGTAAGTGCTGCCCCCACACCCGAACAACTGCAAATGCTGCAACAACTGTCACCGCAACAACAACAGCAAGCACTCAAGGCGTTGCAAAAGGGTTCTGTCTCCGGTTTTGGTAATGTAAGTGGCAGCAAGGAAGCCACCTCCCTCAATGAGCCCGAAGTGGTTACTCCACGCGCGCCCGACGGGAACGCCGCCATGGAAGCGACTATCAAAGAGGGTACCGATGCACCCACCCTGGAGGAAGTCAAAGAAGAAAAAGAAGTCACTCAGGAACTGAAACAATTTGGCTACGACCTGTTTTCCGGTACACCAACCACCTTTGCTCCAGCTACCGATATCCCCATTCCATCCAACTATGTGGTGGGTCCCGGAGACAATATCCAAGTACAGTTGTTTGGTAAGGAAAACGCCGAATACGACCTGGTGGTCTCCCGCGAAGGCAAGCTGCGTCTGCCGGGCATTGGTCCCGTATCCGTCGCCGGGCTGACCTTTTCCAAGCTGCAAAGCACTTTGCAGGGCAGAATCAAACGCCAGATGATTGGGGTCAAGGCCAATATCACCATGGGTACCTTGCGTTCCATTCGCGTGTTTGTGCTGGGAGATGTAGAACGTCCCGGTTCCTACACCGTCAGCGCCTTGTCCAATCTGACCAATGCCTTGTTCGTCAGCGGCGGGATCAAACCCATCGGCTCCCTGCGCAATGTGCAACTCAAACGCCGCGGTAAAGTCGTCAGCCGCATGGATTTATACGACTTACTGCTCAAAGGCGACACCAGTGGTGACGCCCGCCTGCTGCCCGGAGATGTGATATTTATCCCCCCCATCGGCAAAACCGTGGGCGTGGCAGGGGAAGTACGCCGACCGGCTATTTACGAAATGAAAACGGAACAAACGGTACAGGAAGCCATTGAATTTGCCGGGGGCTTCTTGCCTACGGCTTACACTAAAGCCACTCAATTGGAACGTATCACCCTAAGCGGGGAAAAGACTCTGGTGGATATTGACGCCAGTCAGCCGCTTAATCTCAAAAAACACATCCAAGACGGTGACGTGCTGCGGGTGTACTCCGTGCTGGATAAAATGCAGGATATTGTCCTGATCTCCGGTCATGTACAACGCCCCGGCGGCGCCCAGTGGCGCCCCGGTATGAGGTTGACGGATATTGTTCCCAATATTGACACCCTGTTGCCCAAACCCGATCTGGAATACACCCTGATCAAACGGGAAATGCCGCCGCACCGGCACATCGAAATGATTACCACCCGCTTAAGCGAAGCCCTGAAAGACCCCAAGTCCGTTTATAACACCGAACTTAAACCCCGTGATGAAGTCTTTTTCTTCGGTGGGGGTACCGACCGGGAAAAACTCATTGAGCCCATTATCGAACAATTAAAGCAACAACAACGCTACAACCAACCGGCTTCCATTGTTACTGTATCAGGTAATGTGTACCACCCCGGTACCTATCCCTTAGCGCCCAATATGCGTCTGAGCGATTTAATCCGGGCTGCTTACGACTTAAAGCCCAAAACCGATTTGGACTATGTCATTGTCAGCCGAGAAGACCACATCAGTGGAAAAGTCTCTGCTTTTTCCACCTCCATCCGCAACACCATGCAGGCTAATGGCCGCGACATTGATATTGTCCTTAAGCCCAAAGACCAAGTATTTGTATTTACCACCGATGCCATGGCGGAAAAAGGGATTCGGCGTCAGGCGCTGATTGAGCCTTTGATCGAAAAATTGCGAATCCAGAGTAAACAGGGAGAGAGCGCACCCGTGGTGACCATCAGCGGTTACGTGCGGGACCCGGGGCAATACCCATTGGATCAGAAAATGCAAATAGCAGATCTCATTAAAGCCGCCGGGGGCTTGACTGAATCGGCCTATACTTTGAGCGCGGAATTGAGTCGCTACAATGTGGTCGCCGGGCAATATCGGGAAATTGACCACAAGGTAATTAATAATACCCAAATTTTTGCGGGAACCATATCCAGAGAATTCACCCTGCGACCCTACGATACCCTGCATGTTAAGCGGGTACCGTTATGGTCCGAGCAGCAAACCATCGAATTGAAAGGCGAAATTAAATTCCCGGGAGTTTATCCGTTCAAACGCGGTGAACGCCTCAGCAGCGTGATTAAACGAGCAGGGGGATTCCTGGACCAGGCCTTTATAGACGGCGCGGTTTTCCTACGAGAAGAATTACGCGAGAAAGAACAGGAACAAATTAACGGTATGGCGGCCAGGTTGGAGTCCGACCTCGCCGCCATGGCCCTGGAACAAAGCCAGGTGCAAACCGCCGACAAAAAGTCAGACCCCCAATCCGTGGCCATGGCCAATTCCCTGTTAAAACAATTACGCCAGACACAAGCCATGGGCAGGCTGGTAGTGAACTTAAACGAAATCAACTGGACCGAAAACGAGCCCGGAGAATACGATGTGGTCCTTAAAGACGGAGACAAACTGTTCATACCCACCAACACCCAGGAAGTCACCATTATTGGCGAAGTACAGCAGTCCACCTCACACCTGTACGCAGAAGACAAAGACCGGGATGACTACATCAATCTGAGCGGTGGATTTACTTACAAAGCCGATGAAGACCGTGTTTATATTGTAAGGGCTAATGGGGCTGTGGTGTCGGAAGATAATACGGCTTGGTATGGTGACAGTAAAAGTGTGAGGCCTGGAGATACTATTGTGGTGCCTTTAAAAGCGGATCGTATGAAGCCCTTGACTCTGTGGGCCAATGTAACGCAGATTCTATACCAGTTGGGGATTGCGGCGGCGGCTTGGCAGACGGTTGGGGTGTTTTAAACTGATGTGGTCTCATCTTCAATATATTGGTTTTGTGACATGAATTTGGATTCAGGTTTTAGTAAAAATGCTAAGGGTAAAGGGGCGCAAGATTACTTTGTGCAGGTACCGATTTTGGAAGAGAAAACAGGAATTAGTGGTGTTTTAAATCTACTCAATGATTTTAAGTTGTATATAATATCTGTGTTATGTATTTGTACTGTTAGTTCAGTTTTTATTGCGTTTTCAGTTACCCCAACCTTTCTTGCGTCAGTTTTACTAGCGCCAGCTTCTAATGAAAATCATAGAAGCAGTGGGATAGCTTCAATCGCTAACCAATTCGGAGGTTTGGCGGGTTTAGCTGGAATTTCAGTCGGGGGAAGTAATGATATAGAAATTGCTTTAGCGACACTCAGTTCCAGAAAATTTATTACTCGTTTTATTACTGACTTAAATTTGAAACCAATTCTATTTAGGGATAAGTGGGATGCCTCTAAAAAAATTTGGCTGGAAAAGGAGCCTAGCTATGGTGAATCGTATAAAAAATTTAGGGAAAAAGTGTTAAATATATCTAGAAATAGAAAAACTCAATTAATAACTTTGAGTGTAGAGTGGGAAAATCCAGTTGATGCGGCGAAATGGGCGAATGCATTGGTTACGCGCATAAACAACGAATTGCGCCAACAGACAATTGAAGAAGCAGAAAGGAGTATATCCTATTTGACCGATCAAATAAGCCAAACAAGTTTATCGGAGCTGCAAAATGTTATGTACAGAATAATAGAAGAACACACAAAGGTAATTACGCTAGCAAAGGTCAATGATGAATATGTGTTGCGAGTTATAGATCCAGCAATTCCGCCTGAGATTCGCTCTAAACCAAATAGAAAACTTATAGTAATGTTAGGTATATTGTTTGGCGGGATATTAGGTTTTTTTCCCGCAATTTATTTTAAGGCGTTCAAAGAAAATAGCATTTCAAAGGTCTAGTCTAGTTTGCCTAGTTCGCGAAATGCCTATAAAAAAACGAATCGCAAGACCTAGGCTATGAGGGTTTTGTTGATTCTTTTGTCAGGTTAACAACTTAGATTCCGCAGAGAAATTGCTATGAAGCCCGTATATGTAACAAAACCAGATTTACCGCCGCTAGAAGACTTTATTCCGTACCTTGAGAACATCTGGGATAGTAAAATATTAACCAATGGAGGGCCATTTCATCAACAATTAGAGGAGGCTCTTTGTGAATACTTGGGGGTTGAGCATATCGCGCTATTTGCAAATGGCACACTAGCTTTGGTTACTGCTCTGCAAGCATTGCGAATTACAGGCGAGGTAATAACAACTCCTTATTCGTTTGTTGCTACTGCTCATTCACTGTTGTGGAATGGAATTAAACCTATATTCGTAGATATAAATAGTAGGGACTTCAATATAAACGTTGAGAAAATTGAAGCTGCAATTACTCCTCGAACCACGGCTATTCTACCTGTACATTGCTATGGTTATTCATGTGACGTGTTTCGACTGCAAGAGATTTCCGATACTTATGGATTAAAGTTGATTTTTGACGCAGCTCATGCTTTCGGTGTTGGTGATACTAAAGGAAGCGTGCTGCAATATGGGGATATGTCTGTTCTAAGTTTTCATGCAACTAAAGTGTTTAGTACATTTGAAGGTGGGGCTATAGTTTGTGCTGACGCCAAAACAAAAAAAAGGATTGACTATTTGAAAAATTTTGGGTTTGCTGATGAAACTACTGTTGTAGCTCCAGGGATAAACGGAAAGATGAACGAGTTGCAGGCTTCGATTGGAATATTGCAGCTATCATACGTTGATAAGGCTATAGCTCGCCGAAAAGAGATAGATCTTATGTATAGAGAAAGTCTAAATAGTGTTAGAGGTTTAAAAATACCTGATCAGCCTAGGACTGTTAGACATAATTTTTCCTATTTTCCCATTCTGATCGAACCAGATTTTCCTATGTCTCGTGATGAATTGTATGAATTGTTGAAAATGAATTCGGTGTTTGCAAGGAGATATTTTTATCCGTTAATAACAGATTTTCCTATGTACAAAGGACTAACATCCGCAAGTCATGACAATTTGCCCGTTGCCCGTGAAATTGCAAAGAAGGTCTTGTGTTTACCTATATACCCTTCACTCACAGATTCTGAGCAGAAAAAGATTATCTCTTTGGTGCGAGACATATAGGTATGGCATATCTAGATAAGAATGCAATAAAAAAAATGGGATTTGCATCTGTTGGGGACAAGGTGCTTATCTCCGAGAAAGCTTCCTTCTATAACTGCAGTAATATTGCTATTGGGAGTAACGTTAGAATAGATGATTTTTGTGTTTTTTCAGCAGGAAACGGTGGGATTAGTATAGGTAATCATATTCATATAGCGGTTTTTAGTTCTTTAATTGGTTCTGGAAAGATTGTGTTGTCTGATTTCTGTAACCTTTCTTCAAGGGTATCGGTTTACTCTAGCACCGATGACTTCTCAGGGGGCACGATGACAAGCCCAGTGATTCCTGGGCGATATAAAAATGTGACGCATTCGGAAGTTTATTTTGGTAAACATGTGATTGTCGGATGCGGAGCAGTGATCATTCCTGGAGGTATTCTCGAAGATGGTGTTGCTGTTGGTGCACTAAGTCTAGTGAATCACCGTTGCAATGCATTTGGAGTCTATGCAGGGGTGCCGGCTAGATTTGTGAAGGAACGCAGAAAAAATTTAATGATTTTGGAGGAGGAATTTTCAGCAAGCGAATTACAGAAACGCTGAATATGTCACTAAAGAAAAACATAGTAGCCAACTATCTGAGTCAAAGCTATGTAACAGTAGTAGGGATACTTGCGTTTCCTTTGTATATAAAATATATGGGGGCAGAAGCATATGGTCTGGTCGGTTTTTTTTCGATACTACAGGCTTGGTTCAATTTACTGGATTTAGGGCTCAGTCCAACGGTTAGCCGGGAGACGGCAAGGTTTAGGGCTGGATTAGTTAGTCCATTGGAATACAGAAGACTATATAGATCACTCGGTTGTATCTTCTTGTGTATAGCATTGATGGGTGCGACAGGGTTGTTGATTGCTTCACCAAATATTGCGACAGGTTGGTTGAATGCTGAAAAAATTCCAGCAGATATAGTTTTGATTTCAGTGCAGATTATGGCGGTAAGTGTGGCCATAAGGTGGGTTTGTAGTTTTTATAAGGGATTGATAACGGGATTTGAAGGCTTGGTCTGGTTAGGCGGCTTTAACTCTTTAGTAGCAACTTTTCGGTTCGTTGGTGTGTTACCGGTAATGTGGTATTTCGGATTTACGGTCATGGTGTTTTTTACCCATCAGCTAATAGTAGCGGTATTTGAACTCTCAGTCCTATGGGTAAAGTCAAGAATAATTTTGCCACAACTTAAATCTGGAGTAGAAATAGGTTGGTCATGGTCGCCAGTACGGCCGTTAATTAAGTTTTCAATGACTATAGCTTTTACGGCATCTATATGGTTGATGGTAACTCAGGCGGACAAGCTGGTTCTATCTGGAATATTATCTCTAGCAGACTACGGTGTGTTTTCATTAGCTATTTTAGTGGCTAGTGCAATAAATGTTGTTGGGGGTCCCATTAGTAGTGCCATACTACCTCGCATGACAAAACTTGAAGCGGAACAAAATAAAAGGGAGGTTCTAAGAATATATAGGCAGGCAACACAGATAGTTGCAATAACTGCTGGTTCTATATCGTTAACAATGGCGTTTTGTTCTAAGTCATTGCTGGTGGCGTGGACTGGTGATTATAGTCTTTCAATTAGTGCTGCCCCAATATTGGTTCTATATGCTGTTGGAAACGGAATGTTAGCTATATCTGTCTTTCCATATTATTTGCAGTATTCGAGAGGAAATTTAAGACTACACTTAGTAGGGCATTTGATTTTATTACTATTATTGATTCCAGCTATTGTTGTTGCTGCAATTAATTACGGTGCTATAGGAGCCGGTTATGTCTGGGTAGTTGTAAACTTAGTTTATCTGACGATCTGGGTAGCAGTTGTCCACTCAAAATTAGAGCCAGGGTTACATTTGAGTTGGTTAACAAAAGATTTTTTAGTAATTGTAATGCCAGCAGCGGCTATTGGTTATGTTGTGCATTTGTTAGAACTGGAGTTTAATGGACGAATCGAAAACCTCCTGTATGTTTTTTGTTTCGGAATAGCAGTTGTTTTTTTCTCGGCACTTATGTCTTCTTACGTTCGCGAGAAAATGAGGGCCATTTTTTGATTAGAATTCTTCATATTGCACCTGATGAAAAATTTATTCCGTTTGTACAAAAGCTGTTCGATGAAATATATCCAGGTAACAATAGATTTCGAATTACGCTGCAACCGGGAAAGTCTCACTTAAAGTTTGCAGAGTCTAATGAGTATTCGAACAGTATTAACAGCCATTATTGGTTTTCAAGATTCCTTAGGGATGACTTAAATTGGTGTGATTGCCTAATTATACACTATTTGCACTTTAAATCTGCGGTACCTGTGCTATTAGCGCCAAGTCGAGTAACCGTGATTTGGAGTAGTTGGGGTAGAGATTATCAGAATTTTTTATATCAAAGCGAACGTGAATTAGTGCTTGACAGAACTCTCACTTTATATCGCCAGACGCAAAAAAGTAGAGGTTGGTTCAGAATGGTACAAGTTAAGTTAAGGCGAATAGTTAGATACATGGCATATCTTCTGGTGTTAAATCGGTTGCTTAGATCTTCTGTTTCTAGGGTGGACTACTTTTCTTCACCAATAAATAATGATTTCCATAAACTGCAGGAAAAGTTGAAATATTTTAAGGCAAGCTATATTCAACTTAACTATGGTGATGTCAGTGTTTGGTGTAAAGGATTAAAGCTGAGTCCAAGAAACGATATTTTAGTGGGGAATTCATCTGCGCCGGAAAACAATCACGTAGAGATATTTAGTTTACTTAGAAATAGTAATTTAATGGAAAGAAAAATTATCGTGCCTCTAGTGTATGGAGATTCTGATTTTGCGAAACAGGTGGAAACATTGGGTAAGAGTATTTTTGGGGAAAACTTTGTTTCTATATGTAAATTCATACCATTAGAAGAGTACAATGATTTGGTTTCGGGGTGTTCGGTGGTTATTTTTAACCATATCAGACAGCAAGCAGTTGGAAATGCACTTACCGCTATATGCGGTGGTGCTAGAGTGTATTTTAATCCTGAATCTGTAGTGTACAAGTATTTCAAGGATATGGGCGCGCATATTTATACTATTCCGGAAGAAGGTTTCAACGAAGAAGCGTTAGCGCCTCTTAGTCAGACCCAGAAAGAAGAAAATCGAAAAGTTGTGGAACAGTACTCAGGTTGTACAGTAGTGAGAAACAATGTGGTGAAATTAGCGGAAACGGTTGGAAAAAGTTCAAAAAAATATAAAATGAGATAGTTGCGATGATGGGTGTAAGCGAATCAAAATTTTTGCTTTTGTCGACTTCATTCATAGCAATTTCATTGATAGTTTCTTCATTTGTTATAAATGCTTTGTCAGGGAAACGTTTCCTGTTTAGTGCGAACACATATTTTTTAACAGGATTTGTGGTATTTATAATTATAGGTATGTTGAAGAGTGTTTGGATATACGATCAGCCTGTTACTAACGATATTTCTATTCTTGGTTTGTCATGTGTTAGTGTGATTTTGTCGCTATTTTGCTACTTGTTGGCTTACCATATTCCAAGCACGCTAGCATCGAGAAAAAGATTCACGAACGTCTATGAACTAAGTTTGAAAAAGATTTTGAGGATTATTTTAGTGCTAGGTTTGTTGGGGGGCATAGGGCTATTATTTTACAATCCATTGTCAACGGTTCATGAAATCGATAACTCAACAAGTATTGAAAGGTTTTCGGTGAATTTCACAATTGTCTCTGGAATTCTAGCCTTTTTTTTGTTTATGAATTCTCGTAAGAATTTAAGTCGAGTAAACAATATACTCGTAATTGCGGTATTGCTGTTCGGGTTAGGTACAGTTCTCTTTCGGGGGTCGAGATTTGTTTATTTGTTTTTATATTCATTTTTGATGTTGTATTACTTGTATGACCGGATATATATAAAGCGAAAAGTAATTAAGCTTTCAGGAGCGGTCACTATAGTTTTTGCTCTATTTATTGTAATTATTGTTGCTAATGTTACGAAAACATTTGCCGTTCTAGGATGGAAGACCTCAGAAGTCGAAGTAGATGCTATTCAAGTGGCTGCTTTGAGTCGCATGTTGTCTTTCGAATTTGTGGATGCATTTGACAATTTAACATTGATAGTAGCGCATTACGAGAAAACGGGAGAGTATATAAATGGTATGTCTTTGTTGACACCAATTGTAAATGTGATTCCAAGGTCAATTTGGAATGATAAACCAGCTGCGTTCGGAACTATGTTTGTTGAAAAAGTGTACGGGGGGATTCCTGGCTTATCGCTTGCTCCTTCGTTGACAGGAGAGTTGATCGCTAACTATGGTTTTGTAGCACTAATTGTTGGTTTTCTGGTTTTTGGATTTCTATGCAAGTTTCTGGATCATTTGTATGTGATTAATCAAGGTGATCCCTCGTATATGGTTGTTCATATACCATTGCTATACTTAATGCTTATGGAGAATCGAGGGGACTTTTTTCTGAATACTGCCGTTTTGTACATTATTCTTCCTCTGTTCCTAATAAAGAGATATATTGTGACTAGACGGAGGGCGCCAATTTGAATATTTGTGTAATAACCCCGTCTTTTTATCCGGCAGTTTATTGGGGAGGCCCAATTTATTCTACGAAGGGGCTATGCCAAGCGTTGGCGGTGAACAAGGGGATAGTATTGCGTGTATTAACAACCGATACTTCCGGCCCAACATCTAACGATCGATTGATAATTGAAGATTTGCCAGAAGGTTTTCCTTCTAACTTTTTGGTTTATTACTGCAAAAAATCTTTTGGGAAGGATGTTTCGCTAGAGTTTTTTGTAAAGCTTATACCCATGGTAAAATGGGCGGATGTGATTTATCTAAATGGGGTTTATTCACCACCTACGATTCCAGTTTTAATTGCGTGTAGACTACTTAAGCGGCCAGTAATTTGGGCAACACGAGGAGCGCTTCAACGTTGGGAAGGAAGCACAAATAGGAGTATTAAAGTGGTTTGGGAGTATATATGTAGGACTATAATACATCCAAGTCGGACTGTGCTACATGTTACATCCCAAGAGGAGGCAGATGCGGCAAAATCCAGAATGCCAAACGTGCCATTGTCAGTGATCCAGAACGGGGTTGAAATCCCAGAGGTTGAAAAGGATCGTAAATGGATTCCGCAAGGGTGCATTCGTCTTTTATATTTAGGAAGATTACATCCTATAAAAGGTCTTGAAAACTTGATAGGTAGCTTAACGTTGCCCGGTGCAAAAAATGCGAAATTGACTCTCGCTGGTGATGGAGATTCTAGATACCGAGATAAATTGGAAAAACTGGTGTTAGATAATAAATTAGATAGACGTGTATCTTTTCTAGGGCATGTTTCCGGAGATGAAAAACACAATTTGTTTTTAAACTCTGATGTATGCATTATGCCTTCGTATACAGAAAATTTTGGTATGGTTGTGGCTGAAGCCTTAGCTCATGGGCTACCTGTTATAGCAAGTAAAGGAACTCCATGGTCTAGAGTGGTGGGGGAAGGGTGTGGATTGTGGGTGGAGAACAGCCCAGAGGCACTGTCGAAAGCGATTGGAAGTATGGAGCTTGCGAATTTGAAAGAAATGGGAGAAAAAGGGCGTAAATGGATGATGAGGGATTATAGCTGGAGTGGTGTGTCAGGAGAGCTTTTGGCTGTCTGTGAAGGGTTATTAAACCAGTGAGTTTCCAGTAAATATGTTTACGAATCTAAAAAGTTATTGAGTTGTATATGAAAAAGGAAACATTGAGGGGTAAAGTTTAACTATGTCATTACTGGACAATATCACGCCTCTATTATTAACATATAACGAAGAAGCTAACATTGATAGGACGCTAAGGAAGCTTCAATGGGCAGAGACGGTAATCGTTGTCGATAGTGGTAGTGAAGATCGAACAAAAACTATTTGCGGAAATTACGGTAACGTTCGTTTTATCTATAGAAAATTTGATTGTCACGCAAAACAGTGGAATTTCGGTTTAAATAATACTGGTATTTCAACGGAATGGGTTTTGGCTTTGGATGCAGATTATGTGTTAACTGAGGAGTTCATAGATGAGTTAAAAACGTTGAAACCTTCCAGTGAATGTGGATTTCGATCTAAATTTAAATATTGCGTAAACGGAAAACCTTTGTCTGGGTCTCTATACCCACCAGTTGTTACTTTGTATCGTAAATCTAAAGCCCATTATGTTCAAGACGGACATACTCAGCGAGTAGTAGTAGATGGTAGGGTTGTTGATTTAGAAAGTTATATTTACCATGATGATAGGAAATCACTTGACAAGTGGTTGATGTCACAAAACAAGTATGCACAATTGGAGTGTGACTTGCTCCGACGCAAAAAGTTTGCAGAGTTACGTTGGCAAGATCGGATGAGAAAGTTGATATTTGTTACACCGTGGTTAGTGCCAATATACTGCATTACTATAGGGAAGGGATTTAAGGATGGTTGGTATGGTGTTTTCTATGCATTTCAACGCGGTATAGCGGAGACAATTCTTTCTCTAAAATTACTAGAAGCAAAGATAAATAAAGTTAAATAAATTGGATCGGAATATTTAGGGGTTTTGTAAGTATGGCAAACATATTGGGGATAAATGCATACCATGGAGATTCATCTGCATCGCTGATTGTGGACGGGGAGCTGGTTGCAGCGGTGGAAGAAGAAAGATTTAGGCGTATAAAACACTGGGCAGGGTTTCCTTCTAAGTCAATAGAGTATTGTCTTAGAGCACCAGGGTTGAAGATATCGGATATCGATTTTGTAGTAATAAACAGTGACCCGAAAGCAAACTTGTTTAAAAAAGTTAGTTTTATGGTTAAAAAGCGACCTGATATGAAATTGGTACTTGATAGAATAAAGAATAGGAAAGAACGAGTTTCGGTTGCTGATGAGTTAAAAAAAGCGTTTCCTGGGGAAAAAATAAAATGTGAAGTCAGGTATGTAGAACATCATTTGGCCCACATGGCTTCATGTTACTTAGTGTCTCCTTATAATAATGCAATCACTGTATCAATTGATGGATTTGGAGATTTTTCCAGCGCAGCATGGGGCGTAGGTAGTGGTGCGGATATAAAAGTTGAGGGCAAAGTTTCTTTTCCACATTCCATGGGTATATTTTACCAAGCTATGACTCAGTATCTTGGCTTTCCTCATTATGGAGATGAATATAAAGTAATGGGATTGGCCCCTTATGGGGAGCCTAAGTATATGGGCCAAATGCGTCAAATTGTAAAATTACATGATGATGGGTCATATAGTTTAAATCTTGAATACTTTAGGCACCATAAAGAGAAAATAGAATATGAGTGGGAAAACGGAAGTCCGCACGTAGGAGAATTGTTTACAGATGCATTAATCGGTTTGCTTGGACCAAAAAGAAACAAAGAAGATGCATTGGAACAAAAGCACAAAGACATAGCGAGGTCGATCCAATTAATGTATGAAGAGGCTTTTTTCCATCTTCTGAATACGTTACATAAAAAGCACAAAATAGATGATTTAACGCTAGCAGGCGGTTGCGCCATGAATTCGGTTGCTAATGGTAAAATTAGGAGAAACACTCCTTTTAAGAATGTGTATATACAGTCTGCTGCCGGTGATGCTGGTGGTGCCATCGGCGCCGCTTTAATAGTCGCCCGCGATATTGGAGATATTCAATCAACCTCTCATATGGATCATGCTTATTGGGGGCCGGAGTTCAGTAACGACGAAATAAAAAGTGTATTAGATGAGAATAGTGAAGATATAAAAGAAAAAAACTGTACAGTGGAATACATAAGTGACGAAAAAGAGCTGTGTAGAAGAACTGCAGAAAATATTGCTGAAGCCCAAGTTGTAGGGTGGTTTCAGGGGCGGTTGGAGTGGGGGCCCCGTGCTCTAGGAAATCGATCTATCGTTTGTGATCCTCGTCGTGGAGATATGAAAGATATATTAAATTTGAAAATTAAAAGACGAGAGTCTTTTAGACCATTTGCTCCTTCTATTTTGAGGGAGGAAGTAAATCAGTGGTTTGAAGAAGATGACGATGTGCCCTTTATGATGAAGGTGTTTCAAATAAAAGAAGAAAAAAGACACAAGATACCTGCGGTTACCCATTTTGATGGTTCCGGGCGCCTACAAACGGTATATGAGAAAACCAACCCTCGTTACCATTTGCTCATCTCCAGTTTCGGTGAGATAACAGGTGTCCCTATAGTATTGAACACCTCATTTAATGAGAATGAGCCAGTTGTTTGCCATCCTAAAGAAGCGTTAGATTGTTTTTTGAGGACTAATATGGATGTTTTAGTAGTGGGAAACTATTTGATCACGAGACTGAGAAATATATAAGGGTTAGATTTTGTTGGCTACCATTTCTATAGTAACGGTAAGTTATAACTCTGAGAAAACAATAAAGCATTGCATTGACAGTGTTAGAGATCAAAATGTGCCGGTTGAACATGTTCTCGTTGATGGGGCATCAACTGACGGTACGCATAAAATTATACGCGAATATCAAAACCATTTTAGTAAAGTAATCGTAGAGCCAGACAACGGAATCTACGACGCTATGAATAAGGGAATAGATTCTACAACGGGTGATATTATTGGAATTTTAAATTCGGATGATTATTACGCTACAAAAAATTCTCTCTCAAAAGTAGTCTCAGTTTTTTGTAACGATGAGATTCAAGCATGTTACGGAGACCTAAAATATGTTGATGCACAGGATGAGGCGAGAGTAGTAAGGTATTGGAAGGCAGGTGAATTCGATGCACAAAAGTTCTACTGGGGTTGGATGCCACCGCATCCAACATTTTTTGTACGACGTTCAGTATATCAAAAACTTGGAACTTTTAACCTGTCCTTAGGTTCTGCAGCTGATTATGAAATAATGTTGCGATTTCTCCTGAAGCATCGAATCGGGGCGACCTACGTCCCGTATACCTTAGTTAACATGCGTACGGGGGGTATGAGTAACGCTTCACTTGCAAATAGGTTAAGAGCGAATCTGATGGATCGAAGATCGTGGGAAATAAATCAACTGAAACCATATCCTTGGACGCTATATTTAAAGCCACTAAGAAAATTACCACAGTGGTTTATGAGCAAAGTATAAGGGCATAAATTCACAATTTGCACCCAAATAGAATTAAAACGAATATAATTGAAAATCAAACGTAGCACAGGATTCCAGTTATGAGCGAAAATGTCGTAAAAGAATATGGGTGGAAATCATGTCAAGGGCCACACTCTTGTGCCTACATAGTGCCACGTATTTTAGAGATTTTACAGACCACTTCGGCTGGAAGGGTTTTAGATTTGGGGGCTGGCAATGGTGTATTGTGTTCCCATGTCGCTTCTTCTGGTTACAAAATTGTGGGTGTAGAGTACGATTCTCAGGGGGTCGAAATTGCTAAAAAGGCCTATCCGTCAATTCCATTCTACAATTATGGTATTCAAGATGATCCATCTGAGCTGTTAAGGTTTGAGAAACCTTTTGACGTTGTTGTATCTACAGAAGTAATTGAGCATCTTTTTTCACCTCATCTTCTTCCACAATATGCTGCGGGCGTACTGGAAAAAGGAGGATTTCTAATTGTGACTACCCCGTACCACGGTTACCTAAAAAACTTAGCGCTATCGATATTTGGTGCTTGGGACAAACACCATACACCATTATGGCATGGTGGACATATAAAGTTCTGGAGTAAGAAAACTCTTTCACAGCTGTTGGAGGAAAACGGTTTTAAGGTTGTAGCATTTTCAGGAGTTGGTCGGCTTCCGTATCTGTGGAAAAGTATGGTACTTGTAGCACAGAAACTATGATTTTGCCCGCTTGTGGTTTTGATTTTTGCGGTTCAAAGGTAAAAAATAATCGCAAACTAGTTAAGTTAGACGTTCGACTATAGTTTGCTCCGAAATAGAGGTAAAATAGCCTACACTTAGTATATTTACTATGATTAATAATTATACAGATCCAATTCCAATAATATAAGGGTGTCCCGTGTCCATTTTGTTCGGCCTTTTTGCCGCGTTTTCGATCACTATCTGTTTGATTTTTCTGTTAAAACCATTCGCCCTTAAGGTGGATTTGGTTGACCGTCCCGACAGTCGCAAGCATCACGAAGGCGAAATACCGCTTATAGGCGGATTAGCAATATTTATGGGTTTTGTTGGTGCGCTGGCTGTTTCCGGGTTAATCACCCAAATTCAATCAGTTGGAATTATTCTAGCAGGCCTCATTTTGGTCGCTACGGGTTTGTTTGACGATTATAGATCCCTTTCTTTTCGGATTAAATTAGTACCTCAAATTACTGCAGCCCTGATCATGGTGCATTTGGGCGGTATCTATTTGCAGGATTTGGGCGGATTGTCTCTGGATGGTAGTTTGTTCAGTCTGGGTGATTTAGCGGTTCCGTTTACGGTATTCGCAGCGGTTGGGGTTATAAATGCCATTAATATGTCGGACGGTATTGATGGTTTGTCTGGCAGTTTGACTCTGGTTGCCTTGTTGGGTTTGAGTGCGGTGAGTTTTGTCCATGCCCGCGAATTCGAATTAACGACTCTGCTGTTATTGTCTAGTTGTGTGGTTGGTTTTTTGGCATTTAATATCAGTCTACCTCGTAGACCCAAGGCTGTGGTTTTTCTGGGCGATGTCGGCAGTATGTTTTTGGGGTTTGTATTGGCGTGGTTTCTCATTGGGCTTTCGCAGGGAGAGAGTCGAGCCATGTCGCCGGTAACGGCGTTGTGGTTTTTGGCGATGCCTTTGTTTGATACGGTGGGGGTTATGCTTCGGCGCATTCTTAAAAAGCAATCTCCGTTTTTGGCGGATCGGGAGCATTTCCATCACATCTTGCTTCGCGGCGGTTATACCGTATTTCAAACTCATTTAATAATTACTAGTCTGGCACTGAGTTTTATGGCCGTGGGCATTTTCAGCAGTTTTTACCAAATTAGCGACTTGGTTATGTTTGGGGCTTTTCTGGGGTTGTTCGGGCTTTATTTTGCCGGAATGATGCATGCCTGGAAGGTGATGAAGTTCCTTCGCCGCAATCACAATGTGGTACGATTTGAGGTTATATTACGTGGGTTGGGGGAGAATGACTGTCGACCATCGGATGAAACCGGTCATGATTGTTCTGGTCAAGCAAAACCGGACACTTCCCTAAATTTGTTTTCAAACCCAATTGGAGACAGATCTCCGTTTGAAGTGTGCAACCTATCAAGGTTGTAATACTTCATGTAGGCTGCGACATCGTTACGCATGTGCGCCCTTGCTCGATCACTGTGAAACACCAGGTTGACACAAAGGGAGGATTACCGATACCGTCCAATTTCAAAGCCTTCTTCAAGCTGTTTCGACTTTGCTCAAATAACAGCTTCGCTCGTCTATGCAAGTGCAGCGTGTCTTCGCTAATCATTTGGGCTGGTCGTTTTAACCAGTCGTAATAAGTCGTTTTACCGACTTTCATGACTTCGCATAACACGTTAACCGGAAAATCCTTGGATTGCTCCCTGATAAATTCGTATTTTACTTCATTTCCTGGGCGAAGAAGGCGCTCGCTTTTTTTAATATTTCTTTCTCCATCCGCAAGCGCTTATTTTCTTTGCATAGACGCAGGAGTTCTTCGCGCTCGTCTTCTGCTAGAACCTTACCTTCGCGCTGTGCCTCTATGGCATCTTTCCATTTGTACAGCACATTTGCGTTGATTCCCAATGACTTAGCCGCCTCGGGGACTGAGTAACCTTGATCTCGGACAACGCTACGGGTTCTTCCTTAAACTCCTGCGGATATCGTTTATACGTTCTTTTCTTACTCATGATGACACCTGAATGATTTGACAGTATTATCTCTCATTAATGTGTCCGGTTCCATTAGACCACTTCATAGTTTGTGACAGGGCCATTTCAATATTTTGCGTTAAAATAAAATAAAATAGCCTACACTTAGCCTATTTCCCATGATTTATAATTACATAGATTCATTCCAATAAATAATTAAGGGTTATTGCGTGTCTAACATTTTCGGTTTTATCACCGCTTTTTTGGTCAGCATCTGCTTGATATTCCTACTAAAATCATTTGCCCATAAAATAGATCTAGTCGACCGTCCCGATAGTCGCAAACATCACGAAGGAGAGATCCCTTTAATCGGGGGGTTGGCCATTTTCATGGCTTTTGTTGCTGGTTTGGCAGTTTCCGGGATTTTTACCCAAGCTCAATCCATCGGGTTAATGGTTGCGGGTTTGGTGCTTGTTTTTACAGGGTTATTTGACGATTATCGGACCCTGTCCTTTCGTGTTAAATTAATTCCACAAATTGCTGCAGCTCTGATTATGATTCATATAGGTGGGGTATATCTTGCAGATCTGGGGCGGCTGTCGTTTGACGGGAGTTATTTTAGTCTAGGAGACCTCGCTGTTCCGTTTACTGTATTTGCAGCAGTCGGGGTGATAAACGCCATTAACATGTCCGATGGGATTGACGGTTTGTCGGGTAGTTTAACATTGGTGGCTTTGTTGGGTTTGGCTGCGGTGAGTTTCGTCTATGCACACGAGTTAGAATTAACCACTCTAATTCTTTTGGCCAGTTGCGTAGTCGGTTTTTTGGTTTTCAATGTGAGTCTTCCTAAACGGCCCAAGGCGCTTATTTTTCTGGGCGACGCCGGAAGTATGTTTTTGGGATTTGTACTGGCCTGGTTTTTAATAAGTCTGTCTCAAGGCGAAAACCGGGCCATGTCTCCAGTGGCTGCCTTGTGGTTTTTAGCCCTGCCTTTGTACGATACAGTCGGCGTTATGCTTAGACGAATTCTAAAAAGACAGTCGCCGTTTTTGGCCGACCGCGAGCATTTTCATCACATTTTATTGCGCGGTGGTTATACAGTTTTTCAAACCCATTTGATTATAACCAGCCTGGCCCTGAGTTTTATGGCAGTGGGCCTATTCAGTACATTTTATCAGTTTAACGACTTGCTCATGTTTGGGATTTTCCTGGGTTTGTTTGGGCTTTATTTTGCCGGAATGATGCATGCCTGGAAGGTGATGAAGTTCCTTCGTCGCAATCACAACGTGGTAAGGTTTGAATCCATGCTGCGTGGCTTGGGTGAGAGGGAGTCACTGAGTAATTCTGAAGAGGAAGTTTCGGACGGTCAGATTGTTTCTTTCTCTGAGTCCAAAGATAAACTGAAGCGGCAGGATACAGAGAGTAAAATTCAATCAAAATAGCGAGCCATTGGCGTGCTCTTTTTTTTAATGGCGTAAAATATCCCAATTGCAACCAATCTTAGAGATGCGTAAAAGTGACCGATCAGGACAAAAGCAGCAACGTGGTTTGGCATAATGCCACTGTCAATCGTGAACGCCGGCAAAAACAGAATCATCACCGCAGTGTGGTGTTGTGGTTTACCGGCCTATCGGGGGCGGGTAAGTCCACCTTGGCCCATGCGGTGGAAGAAGAGCTGCACCAGAGGGCTTGCCGTACTTACGTACTGGATGGCGATAACGTACGTCACGGTTTGTGTGGGGATTTGAGTTTTTCTGTTGATGACCGGGTGGAGAATATTCGTCGTATTGCCGAGGTGTCCAAGCTCATGCTGGAGGCCGGGGTGATCACCTTAACGGCTTTTATTTCTCCTTTCCGGGAGGATCGCGCCAAGGCGCGCAGTTTGTTCCCCCATGGTGATTTTTTGGAGATTTATTGCCGTTGTCCGGTGGAGGTTTGCGAGCAGCGCGACGTTAAAGGCTTGTACGCCCGAGCCCGCAAAGGCGAGGTGAAGGAATTCACCGGGATTTCCTCTCCCTACGAAGAGCCGGAGAAACCGGAGCTGGTGGTAAACACCGGTTCAGACAGTCTGGAAAATTGTGTGGGGCAGGTGATCGGGATGTTGGCAGAGCGAGGGGTTTTGTTGGTTTTGTGAATGGTTGGTAGATGTTACTTAAAAAGTTTAGAGACAGTTTTCATCGGAATAAACATTCTCGGCCTGCTGTTGTGTTCGATTAGATCAATAAAGCCATAATTGCGGTAGAATGTTTCTGCTTCCGCATCTAAACAATCCACAATAATTGCGTATGCTTTCAATTGAGAATTAATAATCCATAAATGTTCCATTGATTTTATCAATGTGATTTTACCTAAGCCCTGTCCGCGATATTTCAAATGTACTGCCAACTGTGCCAGTAAAAAAACCGGAACCGGATAGCGTGGTAGCTTCTTTGCTAGCTCTACGGGTAGATCTGCTCGTTTAATCGAGCTTGGGGCTATTGTGTAGAATGAGCATATGGGAAGTTTGCTGTTTGCAAGGGGGGGGGAAGCAGGTAGGAGCATAGTTCTGCTTATCCCGGCTTCCATATGCTTGGCAGCTTGTGTTTGGAGAAAGGCGTTTAGTTCTTGTTTGCCGCAATCAAATGAATTCCGGTCGTGTTTGGATTTATCAAGCTCTACAAACTCCTTGTGGAAAATTACTTAAACCCCTGTTCTTTAGTAAAACTCGCTGCTTCACGCAGAGCTTCATTGGGTTCTTGTGCGTTTTCGCAAGCCGCTGTAAATCGGTCAAATATATCGGCTTCTACCGTAATGCTTTCGTGCTCTGCTATAACTTTTGTCGCGTCTGCATCCATTAGCCTGACGACATATTCAGTAAGACTTTTTAACCCAAGTAAAGCAGCTGCTTTTTCTGCTTTTGCTTTGATTTTTTCGTCGAGGCGTATATCTAAACGTGTGCTGGCCATCTTTTGTTTCTCCAGTATTGTACGGAAAATATCCGTACAATTTTAACTATAACTTATGCTATCTTGATCGTCAAGGTGTACGGACTTTTTCCGTACCTAAGTCCAAACTCGTTGGAGGGGGCATCCTGACAGCCTTTATTTCTTCGAGAAGATCGGGCCAAGGCCCGGAGTTTGTTTCCCCATGGCGATTTTTTGGAAATTTATTGCCGTTGTCCGATGTAGGTTTGCGAGCAGCGCGACGTAAAAGGCTTGTACGCCCGAGCCCGCAAAGGCGAGGTGGCTTGAAAAGTCGCAAAGTTCGTTCTATCTCATTGAAATTACAATAATTAGTTTCCTGGACTAATGCGCGTTAACCTCAACGTTTCGCTACGGTTAATAATAACAGCGTTAAAATATGCGATTATGGATATACGTCGGATATCCATAATGTTCTGTGAGCTCCAATGGAGGTGAATAGTGAAATCCAAAATCAGCGAATGGGGAAACAGCCATGGCGTGCGAATTACCAGCGAAATGTTAGAACATCTTAATATCCAGCCAGGGGAAGAGATTGAAATAAACTTCACCAGTTAAGGGATTGAGATTCTTAAAAACGAGCCATCGATCGACGCCCTCAAAACGATTTCCGACAATATTCTCAATTCTATTTTGGAACAAACCCAACCGGCCAGCATAGTCGAAGACCCTTATGCGGAGTCTAATGTAGCCTATATCGTGGTAGATATTAACTCGTGTAATCCGGTGGTTCGTGAAGTGCCTGCGGGAACGGTAGGGGCGTTCTCTACCTTAGCTGATGCCAAAGAAGCAGCCAGCCAAGTATTGCAGGCATCCATTTCTGAAGCACAGAAATCACTGAGTGAATTGCGTCAACTGGGTATCAAGGATATTACTTATATATCACTATGAAAGAGCAAATTGAAAACTTACAAAAATCTTTTGAGCTATCCAGTCAGCAGGAATGATCTACCTGCTATTCAATACAAAAGCATCTGATACATGCTGGTCTGTATAAATATTGATCATATCTTTGCTGTTTAGTTTATCCGCTCATTCTCCCGTAATCTTTTATACACCTTTATGATAAGCGAATCACTACTTATTTAACTACTGCTCACTCTATTAACTAATTTAATATTAACTGACATTGTGCGTTGCCATTTTTTAGTGGTAATGGTATATAGGTGTCGATTTCCAATGGTGAGAAAAACAACGGTAAGAGTGATGTAACAGGTGGGGGAGGAGTAGGCCTGTGAAAAATAACGGAAGTAAACAAAAAATCTTATTCTTGGTCTCTATCCTATTTTCAGGCTTTGCGTATGCAGATCCATGGTCGGGATGGACCAAGATAAATACCATGTATCCACATAATGGTGGTCTCAATATACTTATTGGATACGCAAACCCCAATTTTTCTTCATGTGACAATGGTACAAGATACAATTTATCTATCACGCATCCTAATTATAAAGTAATGGCGGCGAACATTATGTCTGCCTATGCATTGGGGAAAGAGATAAATATAAATATTCATGGGCATAATATTGATACGCCTGTATGTGCCCCTACTTTCAATCGTTTAATGATTCGGTAACTAGCAAGGGTACGCAATGAAAAAAACGTCGTGGTTATTCATTCTATTGGTTTCTATTAGCGGTACCGTTAATGCGGGTACGAACTGTTTTTTTGGCGGATCTCAAAATGTGCCGTTATGTCAATATTATGGGAAAATATCTGATGTATATATAAACAGCGCAAACAATATCTTGCTATATATGACTGAATCGGTAACCGAAGCAGAGCTTACAGAAGTAGGTTTTTCTGTGCCAATTGGTAATAGGAAAGCCATAATATTACCCGTAACAGAAAATCCGGATTTGGCAAAGATGGTTTATGCAACAGCACTAACGGCGCTAGCAGCAAACAAAACGGTAATGATTCAAATGTATACCGTAACTAGTGGCTATTTGAAATTCGATAGAATTTGGTTAAAAAATCAATAGATTTTTATGGGCATTATAGAGGTGGGTTGCGCTTAATGAAAATGATCATGATTGTCGTTGTAGTCTTTTCACTTTTTCCTGTATTGGGTTGGTCGATTACCAGGATGTAGATCTATTAAAACTACTAAAAATAGAAATATTAAAAAAAGCGGTGGAGGCTTTATGATTCTTCAGGGGAAGAAAACCAATAGAAACGGAACTAAACTCGTATTTTTAATCTTTAGTATACTATTTACTAGCCAATCCTTGGCGAGAATATCTTGTTATTTTGGTGCAGACAATACCGCCAGAGATAACGAAGTAATTATCTCTGAACAAGTAGATAACAGTTGCGCGCTTTATAATATAAGCGTGGAATTAGCCACAGTCTCAAACGGCATCTACGGATGTAAAGGATACTCTAACCCTTTGCTAATTGGCACATATGGTGGGGATTATTCTGTGCCGGCTGGCTATACATTTATTTTGTCTGGCAGCTCTTCCAAGTGTTCCGTAAGAAGTAACTATGGCCAAAGACGATATTTTCTCAATGAGCCGCCAGTGGCGGGATATAGAATGCTGCTGGTGGATGTAAATGAGCCTTTAAACGCACAAATAATCGCGACAGATTCGAATAATGACAGCTTAACCTATTCGATCGTCAATGGCGGAGGTCCTCAAAACGGTCTAGCGTCTTTGACTGCCGCTGGACAATTATACTACCAACCAAACTTAGATTACTCTGGCAGTGATCACATTATGTATCAAGTAACGGACAGTAAAAGTTTTCCAGTTTTCGGAGACATTGTTGTGAATGTAGGGAACAGTATAGAAAACGATTTGATCTTAACACCGTTTACTTTGACTGCCCAACAAGGCGAAAAATGGGGGCTTCAGATAGGTGCTGCTAAATACAGGAAAGAAGACGGTACGTTGGTCAGTGTGCCGGATTCGGATTTAGCGGTTTTCCCGAACAACTCCGAGTTACCCCTGCACGGTACCGTAGAGCGGGTAGAAAGTTTCAATAATTATTTTCTGTATCAATCGACGCCCACCTACATCGGTGAAGATAGAATTGGATTTATTGTGAGAGATAGCAGCAATCGCTTGGGAACTGTTACCGTCTCTGTTGTGGTCACCGAATACGACGCGGATGGCGATGGGGTATTCAATACTACGGATAACTGCATATATGTTCCTAATGCCAATCAATCGGACATTGATGGAGACCTGGTGGGTGATGTTTGTGATTTGGATGCGGATGGTGACGGCATGCCTAATGAGTTTGAAACTCAAAACGGTTTAAACTATCTCAATGCAGCGGATGCAAATTTAGATGCGGATACCGATGGTTTGAGCAATTTGGAAGAATATCAAGCAGGAACTAATGTAAATTTAGTGGATACAGACGGTGACACTCTTACCGATTTATTTGAAGTAAGAAACGGCTTAGAGCTTGGCGTAGATGATTCCAGTGCCGACCCGGATTTGGATAAGCTTTCAAATTTTGAAGAACAATCCTTAGGAACCAACCCAAAGAAAAAAGACACAGATGATGATGGTATAAATGACAATGAGGATTCTATCCCAACCTTAAATAATGGTGTGTTGGTGCCAATATTCTCTATTATATTGAACTAATAGACGGGGTGGATAGTATGAAAATTGCGCTATATGTTATCTTTTTTATGTTCTTGTGTGCTTCTGTAGAGGCTGCTGTACAATGTGGAGTCACAATAAACAGGGTATTGGTGTACAAAGATGGAAGTGTGAATGTGATCCATTCTGGGAGAGGAGATTATACATATATTTGTAATCTAAACTCGACTTGGAAAGGGGTGGGGGTCACAACATGTGCGATGTGGACAAGTATGTTAATTAAAAAGAAAGAAAATGGTGGGACAACACAGTTCTACTATGCGGATTCGCCGGATTACGATTCTTGTGGAAATCTCCCAACCTATGCGGCTTCCCCTTCACCTATTTATATAGGAGATATGTAGATGTCGATAGGAAACATAAAAGGTGTTCTATTTGGAGTTGTGGCGGGTTTATTTCTGCCACAGGCAAATGGCCATGCGGGTTCCTACCAAGGTAGGGTGACTAATGTATTCGCTTACAATAATAAAGTCTATGTGTTCGTGAAAAATGGAAACTTTGACAACAACAATACCTGTACTGGTTCAGTTCAGTCTTTAACACTTTGGCTGGACCCTCAATCAGATTATTCTAAAGCGATGTTGTCTATAGCTCTAACCGCAAAAACTACCGATAAAACGGTTTGGGTTGCCGGTAACAATGTGTGCACGGGGGCGCCTTCTGGGTATGCGGAAGGGATGTTAGCAATAGACCTGAAAGGGTAGCAAGATGACAGAAGCCAATAACTGGTACGGCGTAAGGTTCTATTTAGAAGCCACAAACGACTGAAACTTTGGTGCTTGCAATACCCAATTAGAAGATACTGATCCTTATGCATAGGAAATGATCTGATGTATTTTAATGTTGTGACTTATGATTAAGCGGGAGTAGAGGTGAGGATGATTATCAGAACTTGTTTTTGTGTTTCGATATTTACTTTCTTGGTATTGATGAGCGCTTCCGCATTTGGAAACTGTGCTCCTACATACTGTAAAGGATCGGTCAATGATGTGCTGGAATTTGTGTACGTTCACGAAAATGGTAACATTTATATGAAAGTGGTAGATCCACAGAAAGATCTATTAAATTGCACTCTTTCCGAGGGGGTGTATATGACTCTCGATGCTGCAAATAGCAGACAAAGAGAAATATACGCAACTCTACTAACGGCAATATCTACCAAGAGAACAATCACCCTTAGAATTACAGAAAACACATCAAATTGCCGCGTATCCTATATTATGATGAACATTTAGTTATCCTGGAAAAGGTCATTAAAAATGAAGCTAAGGTGTATTGGTGTTCTTTCAAAAACATTGATTGTAGCTTTGTTGATTGTAGTGTCTAGCAATGTAAATGCGGGTGTAAAGTGTTCCGGGTTTGTGCGGGTTTTGGCAATTGGACCAAAATCCGGGATACTCCAAGTAGACTCTGGTTTTGGCGTACATTATTTATGTAAGGTTCATGATGTAATGAATGGCGTACACCCGGAAATTTGTAAAACATGGTTTACTATGTTTATGACCGCGAAGATAGCCAATAAAAAAATAGCGCAATATTATGACGACGGATCAATATGTTCAGCGGAATATTTGGGAAATTGGGCAATTCCAAAAGTATTTCCATATTTCGTTAACATGGAAAATTAGGGAATGCTGTTTTGCTATAGATGTAGGCAATAGAGCATCTAAATTCGTTCCAGTATTTTTAAGTTTTTAGGGGGGGGTAGTGAAGAAAATAGTATTTTCAATTTCATGCGTTCTTATGTCAACGAATCTAATAGCAGGGACATTGACTTGTAACAACGTGAAAGTTAATAAGGTGGCTTATCATGGAACCAATAAATTGATGGTTCAATTAAGTAATATGAATTACCCCGTGTTTTTTTGTAACCCCGACGGTCAATGGAGCGTTCCCGGAACGTCGTACGTGATGGGGCCGGAAACATGTAAATCTGTTTTTTCTATGTTTCTATCAGCAAAAGTTAGCGGTGCAGTGCTGACCCGTGTTCATTTTGATGGTGACGACGTTCCGGCTACGTGTGACAGTTGGGAGCCGTGGAAATCTGCTGTAATTAGGTATGTGAATTTCTAGAATTTAAAAGGAAGTGCCTTCTTATTTCAAACGTATTGCTTTAAAAAAATTAAAAGAGAGTAGCTTATGAAAGGATTAATTTTCGCAATGGGTTTATTCTATTCTTTATCGGCACAAGCTATAGATTGTCCGCCCGCGAAAGTTGTACATTTACAACCACAAAAAGCAAATATACTGGTTAAGCTTGAGGGACAGGATTGGCACAAAGTCGGCAGTGCAGACGATCCAGGTGCGAAAGCAATGTACAGTGCATTATTGGCCGCACAGATGGCAGGTAGAACAGTAACTATAAGATATCCAGACGGCTATGATTGCTTGGCATATGAATTGTCTACTGACGCTTATATGGTGCGCACACACAACCAATAGATGTTTTGCTTAGAGGCTCTGTGAAAATATTGGGGTTGTTTTATAGGGAAGGGCTTCATATTGAGCTGGAATCGGTCAATCGACACATAGGGGAATACGATGAAACTGGCGGTAAAGATCGGATTGCTAATACTATTAGTAATAAATTCATCTGCTTTATTCGCTGCACGAGGGTACATTGGTCAAAACCCTGTGTCGGAAGTGGTAACCGTAGCATCAAGCAATTTTTGCGGTCCAAACGGAGGCGCTTGTTTGATTATATATTTTAAAGGGGGAGGGATAGGGTGCAGCCCGGCAAGTAATAGGATTGCTAATAGAACGAGCATTCCAAATTACAAAGATGCCAAAAATTACGCTTTAATTTCGTTAGCTACAGGCAAGAAATTTAGAACGTACGCGTCAATGGATTTTTGCGCTGATGCGGAAAATATTAATGCGAATAGTTTTTCTGTTTAAGAAATTGCGAATTAGGTGCGTAGTGCGTATGTTATACGATCGAACTATATAGACTGCTGTGTTATGTTATTTGCATAGGGCTCGAAGGGTATGTTTGTTAGGATGTAGGATTGTGCGAATAACAATCAGTTTTGGTTGTGCGAGTAATAAGCATAGGCTCCTAGAAAAATAGGTTTTTTGATTGAGTTAGGGTTTTGTGGTATAAAGCGCCTTACAAAAAAAGCTAGATAAAAAATATAATTGTATAAGTATTAAGTATTAAATCCTATGAAAATTCCGAAAATATTTTATATTGTCCCATCGATTATGGTGTTGATTTTCTTTACTAATGCCTATGCCAACGATAAAAAATCAGACTTGGACTTGGTTAAGTCGTTTGTTGCTACTGTTCATAAAGAAAATCCGACTATAGAAGACTATCAATACTTCTTCGGTTATACGGATATCGAAGAAATGCAGTGGCAGTGGAAAGATTGCCAGGAGACGCAAGGGAAGAAAAATAGTGATGGTAAAAAAAGTTGTTATTCAGTCACGGCCAGGAAATGGCTTCTCAAGAATAGGAGTTCTTCTAGCTATTTCAATTGGCTTAAGAGTATTGTCCCTGACGGGATAGCAAAAAATATTAAAACCGAAAAATCAGTGTATAAGAATTTAAAGGGTAGTTTGATTGAGGTGAAAATTAGCGGGGTTAAGCTGAGCTTCTGGCGGCCAACCAAGAATAGTGAGATTTTGGGGAATCTAAACCTAATAATGATCAATAATATGCCTGTATCCGTTCTTGCAAGATTCAGTGGTGCGTCTTCTTACTGGGAGTCAAAAGGAAGAAAGGGATTAGTGCAACCATTGTCTGAAAAAGAACGTGCCAAGAAAGAGCAGAAACTTAAAGAGATCTGTGATAAATCCCCCGCATGTGTAAAACGAGAAAAAGAAAAAGCATTTTTAAAAAAGCGTTCTGATTTATACCAAGAATTGGGTCGGAAGGTAAAAAAATGGTGCAAAGAAGATAGAAGTGCGTGTGATGGTTACAGAAAGGATAAATTGCTATTCGAAAAACAGTCAATAGAAATTCGATCCGAATGTGAAAATAGTATGGAGAAGTGCGTATCCTCTATGTCTTCCGGTTATAAGAAAGATTTGGAATTATTAGGAAGCTTCTGTAAAAACGAAAGAGCGTTGTGTGACCAAATAATTGCGGTCGATAAAGAGCACTACAGTAAAAAGGTAACTTGGTGTAATAGTCAAAAAGAAGTTTGTGATAAAAAATATTCCCGCTATGAAAGGGTTATGCATAAGATATTGTCAGGCAAAAAATAATCGTCTGATTCGAATTTACGATTCCGGGGCTATTAAGGATGTATAAAAAGAAAATATTTCTTAATCTATTTATATTAATCGGCATTACTCAGTTATATGTAGGAGCCGCTTGGTCTCATATGTCGACAGTTCCAGATGATTCAGATGTTCTATACGACATTCAGCAGAATTGTGTTCCGACTTTTTATGTGGATGGGCAGCCAGTCAATTCGTACCTGGAACCCGGCTGCGAAAACAATTTAACCGATGTTGTAGATCCGCTAGCCGAATTAGCTGGCCATATAGCTTTTGAGACTGCAGGATGGGTCGATCCTGCAAGTCGGGTGTACCCTGGGACGATTCCTGTGGGGGCAGACAAGACTGAACAACAAGCAGTAGATGACCTCGTGAATAGTTATCTTATGGATGAGTGTGCGAATGCATATCCGGATGAAACATGCCAAACAAAAACATTAGTAGAAGGCTCAGTAGCGGTCGGAGCTTGGGTGTGGAATTATGGAGTGTATTCGGCAAGAGTAACCTTTAAATATAACGATTATTATAGACAATGTGGCGAATTTGGCTGTGACGAATATAGGTCTGAAAAAAGTGTAGATTCTTATGCTCAGCGAACAGATCAATGTACAAATGATTACCCAGATTCTTATTCACCAGGGGTATGTTCAAATGTATCGTTGGTTAATGAGCCTGAGTTGTACAGTTTTGCATGCGATAACGCTGTAGTGGACAGTGCGCTGAGCTTCGTAAGTAATGGAAGTACAGCTGATGTTAAAGTTTCGCATCTATGTGTCGTTTATTTGGGCAACCAGATTGATAGCTCGCCGAGTTTTCTAGATCATACCGTCAGAGTGACAAGGAATTGGACTTGTCCCCATGGCCATATATCAGGTGTTCCAAACTTTTCATGTGATTTAGTTAACACTCCACCAATTGTAACGCCAACCACTGCGCCGGAAGCACTGATTAATACCACGTACCAGTATACGCCTACGGTGACCGATGATGGGCATCCTCTGCCGCTAGAGTACAGAGTCGTATTTCAACCGTCTTGGTTAAATCTAAATACCTTTACAGGGCAATTGTCCGGGAATGTTCCACCTTCTGCGGGAGGTGGGGTGGCTTTTCTGTGGTATGCATCAGATGGTTTAGATGAAGTCATGGTGGATGTTAACTTCAATGTCAATAGGTTACCAACGGCCAACGCAGGTGCCGATCAAGTCGTAGATCTACCCGATGGAACTCCATCCGTCACCGCAACATTCATTGGCTCTGCGTATGACGCCGACGGCGATCCATTGATATATACCTGGGACTTCGGCGATGAAAGCTACGGCTCAGGTTCGACCGCATCTCACACGTATACTCAAGCGGGGACGTATACGGTTACTTTTTATGTATCTGATGGTAAAAATCCCGCAGTTTCGGATTCGCTCCAGATATTGGTAAACGATAACCCAACAGCCCGTGCCGGTGGACCCTATAACACCAATTTAAATATACCCGTTCAATTTAGTGCAAGTACCTCATTCGATTCCACACCAACCGGAGTGCTTACCTATCAATGGGACTTTGGTGACGGTAGCCCCGTCAGCACATTGGAGAATCCAACGCATACTTTTGTTACGGCACCATCCCAAGATGTCACGTTAACAGTTAGCGACGGACGTTTATCATCCACTGTCGCTGTAACAGTTAATGTCTTTGACGAAACCGCCGTGGACGGTTTGGATGTCGGGTTAAACAATGGGCCTGCGGATTGTAATGGCTCAAACCCGATAAACGGAGCCACCGGTAACAAATACCAGTTAGAGTCCGATTATACAGGTGCGGGTCACTTCCCCTTGGTGTTCAATCGCCACTACAACAGTTATACCCCGGAGAGTGCCAGCTTGGGTAGAAACTGGCGTCATACTTATGAGCGTTCCGTGGTAATTGATGCATCGCAAACTCCCAATGTGGCTCGCGTATACCGGCAGGATGGGGTATACATTACCTATATCAACAACACCGGCTCTTGGGTTCCACGCAGCAGTACGGTTACTGAACGGCTGGTTGTGGTGACTCCGCCTTCGGCTGGGGTCTTGGGTGTTTGGCAGTTCATTGACAATAGCGACAATGTAGAAACCTTTACGGAAACTGCATTTGGTAGTGGCTCCGGGCGATTAACTGAGATTAAGACCAGTCAAGGTTTTACTCAAACTCTAGCCTATTTCGCCAACGGTAAACTGGAAACGGTAACATCACAGTTCGGTCAACAATTAAGCTTTACGTATGATACCGCGGGTCGATTGGACACCGTAACCGATCCGGCGGACCGTATCATCAACTACGATTACGACAGCTTTGGTAATTTGGAGTACGTTACCTATCAAAGCACACCACAACTTATCCGACGACAGTATATTTATGACCACAATCTGTATGCCAACCTACTGACCGGAATTGTGGATGAAAATAACAATCGCTATGCAACCTTTACCTACGATGCCATGGGTAGAGCGACATCAAGTTTTCACGCGACTGGTGCAAACACAGCGGATACGGTTACCTTCGACTACTCAGCCGTTGCAACTAGCGCAATTACGGCGGAAGTAGGTGATCCTGCAACTTTAGCGGGCGTGACCAATATAACCGACTCCAAAAACGAAACTCGAACATATGCCTACACCAATGAAGACGGTAAAATTAAAGTACGAATGATAGACGGGCAGGAGTGCCAGGTATGCGGCGTAACCGGTGGTATCAACACCTACGATGCCAACGGCTTCCCGGATATAGTCAAGGACTTCAAAGGTATCCAAACCGATTACAACTATAACGCCAGAGGCCTACCGGAACAGCGCATAGAAGCGTTGGGCACCGCGGAGCAACGCACCTTTACAACACAATGGCATAATGACTATCGCGTTCCCCTTTGTGTCATCGAGCCGAGAAAATCCATTAAGTTTGACTATTTTCCGGGTACAGCACTGCTGCAAACGCGCACCGAAATTGATACCACGCCTGATGGCACCGACCCTAATTGCGACGTTGCCATACTGAACCCGGCCTTGAAAAAACGAGCCTGGAACTACACCTACTATGACGCGACCCATGGAATTCGAGAAGGTCTGTTACGCACTGTTGATGGCCCTCGCGTGGACGTTTCTGATGTAACGACTTACATCTATAATGTGTTGAACGGTAATTTGACGGATATTCAAGGTCCCTTGTACCCGGCTCATCCGGCTACCGCCATTAGAGATTATGACGCCCATGGCAGAGCGCGCACCATTACCGACCCTAATGGGCTGGTTACCCGCATTGCTTACACCATACACGGTCAAAAAGACATAGTTAGCGTAGGTGATGGCGCGGGTAATGGAGAGGTCGGTGATTCAAACACCAATGAGATTACCGATTACAGCTATGACAATATGGGTTTTTTGACCGGCGTCATCATGCCGGATAAATCCACTATAAATTATGTTTACGATGACGCACACCGACTGAGTGATGTGTACGACCAACACGGTAACTTAATCCATTACGGTCGCGATACTTTGGGCAACGCAACTTTGACGGAAACCTATTCCGGAACGCAAAATGGCGATAGAAGTACCGGAACCCTGCGTCGAAAAGTGCAGAAATTCTATACCCAGCATAATCGCTTGGAGCGCATAGAAGGTGCAGGCACGCCGCCGCAGGTGACTCGTTTTATTAACATCGCCAATGGCGGCAACTACGACGCCAACGGTAACCGCTTATACCGCGAAGATCCGTCCGGCAACATCACCCGCTACGCCTATGATGCTCTAAACCGTTTGGAAACCATTACAGATGCCAAGTTGGGTGTGACAAGGTATACCTACCACGCGGATGGGCGTACTCATACAGTAACCGATCCCAACAACGTGATAACCACCTACAGTTACGACGGTTTGGGTAATTTAACGCAGGTAGATAGCGCCGACATTGGTGTTGTTAAGTACACCGACTACGACGAAGCAGGCAACCTCAAGCGTAAAGTTGATGCCAACAATATTGCCACCAACTATACCCAGTACGACGCCTTGAATCGTCTGGTTACAGTAAGCTATGGCGCCGACGTGCAGATCGGAGAACAAGTGTCTCGCTCCACTACCTATAATTATGATACCGGTCCCAACGCCATCGGTCGTCTTAACAGTATTACCCAAAACGCCACTAGCGGTATCCAGGACAATTCCAGCCTGCAATACGGTTACGATAGCCACGGTCGTATTAACAACAAAGTACAGGTCTTGGATAGCGTAGCTCTGGCGGTTGATTACAATTACGATACCGAAGGTAAGTTGGAAACAATCAATTATCCATCCGGTCAAACCATCAAATACAATTATACGAATAGTGAAGTCAGCTCAATTCAGTTCCTCGACGGTCCAAACATCATCAGCAACATGAGCTATGAACCTTTCGGCCCCTTGAGCGGCTGGACAGCCGGTGCAACGAACGTAAGCAAAACCCACGACTTGGACGGTCAAATAAGTGGATTTACCTTATCCTCCACAGAAAAAACCTTGGAATACTATCCTACCGGTAATCTGGAAAACATCATTGACCAAAAAAACATCATTGACCAAAATAGTGCAGTCAATAATGAAAACTACGTCTATGATTCCATGCTGCGTTTATCAGACTACACCGGTCCCAAGGGTACACAGGCATTTGTTTACGACAACGGTGGTGCCGGTAACAGCAACCGCACCGAAAAAACCACCGATGGAACGGTAGAAACCAGCACCTATACCACGGGTACCAACCAATTGTTGAACAGCGGCGTACTGGCTGCGTCCATACTTTATGATGATGCCGGTAACACCACCAACGACGGTACTTTTGCTTACTCCTACGGCGGCAAACAACGCCTCAACCGTGTGACTAACACTGCCGGTACGGTGGAATATGCCCGCTACACATTGAACGAGCTGGGCCAACGCATCGGCAAACGCAGCCTAAACGGTATTGGCGTGCAACCGGGAGATGCCAATGGCGATGGGGTTATCAATCAACAAGATCTGGAGCTGACTGCAGCGATTATTTTAGGTACAGCAACCTCAACGGGTGATGCCGACTGCAACCAGGATTTCAGGTATACCGTGCAAGACTTGGTCTGCGTTAATTATTCTCGTAACAGCAACGGTCGCACCGTGTACTACTTCTATAACGAAGCGGGGCAGTTATTGGGTGAGTACAACCAGTTCGGCGTAGTAATCAGAGAATACATCTGGTTCGGAAATACCCCTGTGGCAATAATCACCGGTGGACAGGTGTACCACATCCACTCAGATCACCTCAATACGCCTCGAGAAGTCACCAACAGTGCTAACACCGTAGTGTGGCGATGGGTATCCGATCCATTCGGCGAAGCCTTAGCGGAAGAAGACCCGGATGGGGATGGAATTCAGTTCCACTTTAACTTCCGCTTCCCGGGGCAGTATTTCGATGTGGAGACGGGACTGCACTATAATTATCACCGTACTTATAATCCGAGGACCGGGCGGTATTTGGAGGTTGATCCGATTGGGTTGGAGGGAGGGGTGAATTTGTATGCGTACGTTTTAAATAATCCTATTCTAGGTGTTGACAGGTTTGGGCTTGATTCGACAGAAGAGGCTCCCAATCCACATAAACCGCAAAAACCTGAAGTTAGTGTTGTTCAGGCAATATGTACGGGAGTAATAGCATTGGATTCGGAGTGTGAAAGACAAAAGCAAATCAACGCAGATTTGCACAAAGATAATATGAAATATATCAACATGTCTTGTGAAATCCATTATCAAAATTGCAGATTTGAGATTGATGAGAAATTTTATGAATGTGTCACAAGGGAGAGGAGGCGTTGTGCGGAAAGTGTAGATGCTGAACTTAGACGCAATCAGGAAGCAAAAATTAGGATAGAAAAAAACTTTCCCGTAAATTCTGACCTTAAGAAATTGTGTGACATGTTATGAAGAAGGCAAATATTAAAATTGACGCAATTATATTGGTGGTTATGTTAAATATCATTATAGTTACTAGTTGTTTATCAATCGAGAGTGAAGAAGCAAGAAAAGCGGCGGAGCTAGATTCTATCGAAAACTTGTTAACTATAGAGTTGAACGATCTATTAATTAAAGGAAAATTTGAATTGTTATCCGATCAATATTACTACGAGAGCATCGACACAAAACTAACAGATAGAATAAATAAGGCACAGGAAATTGCAGTTTTCGAATTAAAAAGTAATACGCAAAGATCAAGTTGTAGCTTTTTTCTCCTCGCAGCTACTTTGGAATCGCTAAAAATGTCTCTACATAAGTTAAGGGTATGTTTTGGTAGCGGTTGTAGAAAAAATGAGTTGGATCTAGAGGTAGGAGTTTTTAATGGGAAAGCAATTGAGCTAGCGCGAAAGATTGATGGTTGTAGAGGGTTGAAAAATAACTAGTCGCTCTGGCAAGTCTGGGGTCTGGTAAGTCTTCGGTGTAAGTCTGGGTGTAAGTCTGGGTCGGACCAAGATAACAAACTGAAACTATTAAGAAAGTTAGTGAAAAAGCACTAAAAAACAGCCTTAATTGGCCGCTTTTGGTACCAAAATGAACGTAATCCAAAGTCTGGGTCGGACCATGGAAAGCCGTTGTTCCTTAGGGATTCATAAAGAATGAACAGCATAAAAACAGCCTTAATCGACCTCTGTTGACGGCAAATCACATATACGTGGTAAGAAAAAATGGCAGTGTGCACATTGATGATTGGAAGAAAAATAGTATGAAAACAAAAACCAGCAAAAACTTTTTTTGTGAAACACAGGGGGGCAGCTCAAATTACAGCCGTCGCTGTGTGTTACGTATTAGTTCAGTAATACTGTTTTTAGCATTCAGCTCGTTTAGCCTCCATGCAGTTGCCGCACCGGATATCTCCGTAGGCAATGTCAATGTCAGCAGTGGTACACCGCCCGGATCCAATCGCGCCATTAACATTCCCATCAATTTCACCAACGATGGCTCCGTAATTGCCCTGCAGTTCGATGTGTCTTACCCGGATAGTGCAATTGATGTACAACAAGGTGAGACTTCAACTTCATCTAATGGCTTGACAATCTATTCTGCCGAGTTTTCCGTTAGTGCAGGCATGAAAACTACTCGCGTAATATTTGCACCCAATTTAGCCAGCACTTTAATTGCAGATGGAATAATAGTCAGTTTGCCTGCCCAAATCACAACGCCGCAGGGGTTTCAAATTGAAATTCAAATCAGCAATGTGTTGCTTAGTAACAGTCGGGGAGAAGAGGTGGCTCTTACGTCCATACAGGGCGGGATAATAACTCTACCGGATTATGATGCGGATTCCTTTAGCGATTTCATAGATGTCTTTCCGACAGACGGTACTGAATGGGTAGATTTTGACGGGGATGGCATCGGCGATAACCGCGACCCGGATGACGATAATGATCTAATTCCGGATAGTTACGAACAATTGTACGGTCTAAACCCATTCTTTAACGATGCTCTGGAAGATCCGGATAATGATTCATTGACGAACCTTAGAGAGTTTAATTTATTAACAAACCCAATAGAATTTACGTCTGCTTATGCAGAAGGATGGGATGTCACTAACCAGTGGGGGAGCGCCGCGTTTACTAGAGTTGGTGATTTCGATGGAAACGGGATGGTTGATATTGCCTCTGTAGATGGGGGTAACGTGTATATGAAGCTATCGAATGGTGAAGGCTTCAACGCCGAAGTCTGGTCTGTATTAAATAATTGGAACCTGCCTGAATTTACATGGGTGGGTGATTTCACAGGAGATGGTTTAGCGGATTTCGTTACGATGGCAACAAATAATCAGATAGCCATGAAAATATCTAATAGCGAAAGTTTCACCAGCATCGATTGGGCTTTGAATGGTACAGGTTTGGATTGGGGTGGGTCGGCTACTACTTGGGTAGGAGATTTTGACGGAAACGGGCTATTGGATATAACCTCTGCGGATAGTGTTTCGCAGAACATGAAGCTTTCGACGGGTACAAGTTTTTCAACTTCGAAATGGAACTCATCTTTAGCTTGGGGGGATCCGGTTTACAAGTGGGTTGGTGATTTTGATGGCGATGGACAGTCAGACATTGCCGGTTATGATTCCAGTAACACAGTGTTTGTTCATTTGTCGAGAGGAGGGGTATTTGATTCTCAAAGTTGGAGTGTTCCTGCTGGAGCAATAGGAAGATACAATTGGGTAGGAGATTTCAATGGGGATGGAAAGAGTGATTTAGCCTCTGGGCCGTTGTCCATAGATTACTCCGGTACAGATATAGATTTGCTTCTTTCGACAGGCGCTGGATTCAGGCATGAAAAGTGGGCAGCGAATATACAAAATTATCATTACTTATTTGGCCATAGTTTTAGGGGGTATGTGTGGAGCGGTGATTTTAATGGCGACGGGCTGACAGATTTAGTATCCACCAATGGCGATAATCTAAATGTAAATTATTCCACGGGTAGTGGTTTTTTGCAGGACTCCATCGCTCTGTACCCGCTGCTGTATAGTCGTATGATATCGTCTAGCCCATGGATCAAAGATCTTAATGGGTGGGGCAGTTTCGAAAATACGAAGGTAGGTGACTTCAATGGAGATGGGTTGCTTGATATTGCATCAATACTGGATTCAAAAGTATATATGAAAATATTTAACAATAGGGACGTCGACGATGATGGAATAGAAGATAGACTTGAAGTCCAGGCCTTCAGTAGCTTGCAGAAAGATGGCACTGCCGATACAGATACAGACGGATTGACAGATTTTGAAGAGCTCGTGATTTTTCATACAGACCCCACAATGTCAGATACAGATGGGGATGGATATATTGATAAGTTTGAATTACAACACAACTTCAATCCATTAGATCGTTTGGATGCTACAGTCGATACTGATGGAGATGGCGTTCCAGACTTGGAGGAACTAACTTTGGGCACAGATCCAAATGTTAATATTGGCGCTCTTATGGTTATTATTAATTCTATATTGCAGTAAGTGGCGGAGTGCAAAAACCTGAGTAATTGGTAATTCATAGAGAGCAAACAAGTGAAAAAATACATTACTTTGTTATTACTATTTGTAGTTTCACCCCTATATGCACAATACAATGCAAACATGAAAGGTGTGGTAACGGACGTGTTAATCTATTCAGATAGTAACTTGGTATTATTTAGATTGGATAACCAACCTTCAACCCACCCGCTCTGTGCCGTTGACTATTTTTCAATCGGCGTTGATATTCCGTATGATAGAGTGAAATCTCTTATAAGTAGATTGTTGATGGCGAAGGCAACGAAGGAACGGATTAATATAGGGTATGATGCTGTGGGGGATTGTTCTCAGAACAGGATTCGTGTGCATAGAGTGGGATAGTTAGTGTCTGGTTTGCATAACAAGAAAAAGAGAAAGAAATTTGTGGTGGGATAGAAGGAAAGATTATGAAAAACAATAAAAATCGGATTCTAGCGGCTTTGATGGCTCTCGCACTATTCACTTTGCCAAGTATCGGGAGAAGTGAGTATGCAGGCAATTTAACTCCGTTGTATTTGTATGGCGCAAAAACTATGGCCTTTGGTGTTGATCTTTCAGTAGCTAATGTATGTAATTATTTTGGACGCCATTTCAGGTTTGATGCGACCACTCCTGAAGGGAAAAACATGTTAGCAATTTTGCTGACAGCGATAAGTACGAAACGAAAAATAGATGTTTGGTACACTGCTAGTACTGCACCGGGTACTGATAACAATTCCGGGTGTACATTCGGAGCTTTGGCAGTCATAACTAGTGTTGGCATAAAGTAAAAAATGGATTGCTAGAGATTGACGGGCAAAAACAAGGTGTTCGGGGAGTATATAGATGAAAAAATATGTCGGAAAAGTTTTATCGATAATTGCATGGTCGATCACAATATTTTCCGTTCCAGCCTATTCCGGTACGCAAGAAGGAATAATTACAAACATTTTGGTAAGAGATAGTGATGGATTACACTATTTTTATGTTAGCGGCACGCAGTATGATCGGCCAGCCTGTTCTACCGGGCACACGTACTGGATGATTAAAGATGAAGCATCCGTTGCCGGACGATCGCAATTGGCGATGATTTTGGCTGCGTATATGTCAAAAAAGACGGTTAGGATAACCGGCAGTAACACATGTACCCGATGGGGAGACGGTGAGGATGTAAATACCATTCAACTGATACAGCGGTAGTGGTGTTGTGGGTTGGGAAAAGACGAGCATCGCAGTCTACAGTTAGGTGAAAAATGAGAAAGTATATTATTAGTTTGGCTTTTGTTTTTGTCACATTTTCCGCTTTTGCAGGGGTAGATGTGGAGTCTACAGTGGAGCGCGTTCAAATTAAGGGGGATGGTAACCTTTGGATCAAAATGACAGATGCGAGATTTGACCAATACTGCAGGCCAGGGTGGTTTGGGTTTAATCTATATATTCCGGTGTCGGATAAATCCTATCCTTACTATTACGGCTTGGTGACCACGGCGCTATCTAAAGGTCAACGTTTATATATAGCAAACATCAGTGTATTTGATGGTACTCAACCGTGTGATTTGACACAAACCGGTTATGGGGTAGTGTTAAAGAAGCCGTAAAAATTCAGTTAAGGTTTCTCAATACATAAGCAATAACCAAGTACAGTCCCAGGCTCAGATCAAAATTCGGGTTGTATTTGCGGTGATCTAGCAGTAATTACTAGTGTCGGAATTAAATAGTGACTCTCAGAAAACAAGCTGATGAATTCTAGCCTTAGGTACAATTTTTATAAAAATATATAGTTTTTCGAATCCCAGGGGGTGCAATGAAACAGGCAGTAAAGATTACATTAGTGTCGTTGCTAATTCTAAATTCATCTATCGCTTTTGCCGCGCGTGGGTATATTGGTCAAAATCCTGTGTCCGAAGTAGTAACCGTTGCGTCAAGTAATTTATGCGGTCCAAGCGGGGGAGCTTGCTTGGTAATATTTTTTAAAGGTGGGGCATTAGGGTGCAATCCAGCAAGCAACAGGATTGCTATTAGGGCATCCAATCCAAACTACAATGATGCCAAACAGTACGCTTTAATCTCCCTAGCTACGGGTAAGAAATTTAGAACATATGCATCTACGGATTTTTGTGCAGATGCGGATAATATTCATGCCAATAGTTTTTCAGTTTACGATATAGCGAATTGAGTATTTCTAGATGCGATAGTTGGTTTTATTGTATATCAGGTTTATAGTGAATATTATTTCCGGACTTAATTCCTAAAACTCTCCTGATGTTCCAAAAACCACTGATAGGTGGATTCCAAGCCTTGTTCCAGATCGATGGATGCCTGCCAACCCAAGTTGTTTAGTTTACTCACGTCCAACAGTTTTCTGGGGGTGCCGTCGGGTTTGCTGGCGTCGTATTCAATAGTGCCTTCAAAGCCCACGATTTTTCCCACCCATTGGGCCACTTCGCCGATGGAGATGTCTTTGCCGGTGCCCACGTTAATGATTCCCGGTTCGTCGTAGTTTTGCATCAGGAAGACGCTGGCATTAGCCAGATCGTCTACGTGCAGAAATTCCCGTTTGGGTTTGCCCGAGCCCCACACCGGTACGGATGGGGCCTGGTTCAATTTGGCTTCGTGAAATTTACGAATCAGCGCCGGCAGTACATGGGAGTTTTCCAGGTGGAAGTTATCTCCCGGCCCGTAGAGGTTGGTGGGCATGAGGGAGATGGCTTTAAATCCGTATTGTTTGTGGTAGGCCTGGCACATTTTGATGCCGGCGATTTTGGCTATGGCATACCATTCGTTGGTGGGCTCTAAGGGCCCGGTGAGTAAGTAATCTTCCTGCATGGGTTGGGGGCACAGCTTGGGGTAGATGCAGGATGAGCCCAGGAACAGCAGTTTGCTGCAACCGTGACGGTATGCCGAGTCAATGATGTTGCTTTGCATTGCCAGGTTGTCACGAATAAAGTCGGCGGGGTAGGTGTCATTGGCGTGAATACCGCCCACTTTGGCCGCGGCCAGGAAGACATAGTCCGGTTTATTGCTTGCGAAAAAGTCGTTGACCGCTTGTTGTTGGGTCAGGTCCAACTGTGAACGGTCTGCAGTGATGATTTGCTCGAAACCTTGTTGTTGCAGTTGCCGGATGATGGCACTGCCTACCAAGCCTTTGTGACCGGCGACGAAAATCTTGCTGTTTTTGTTCATGGGGTTTATTTGTTGCTATTCATTGTAATTGAAGGTACGGAAGCCTTCGCGGTTGCACAACTCGTCTCGTTGTGCGGCGCTCAGGTCTTCGCGAACCATTTCTGCCACCAGGTCTTCGAAGCTGCATTTGGGTACCCAGCCCAGTTTTTCTTTGGCCTTGCTGGGGTCGCCCAGAAGGGTTTCCACTTCCGTGGGTCTGAAATAGCGTGGGTCCACGGCGACAATGCATTTGCCGCTGCTGTCGTAGCCTTTTTCTTCTTCGCCTTGGCCTTTCCAGGTGATGCCAATATCCAGTTCTTTGGCGGCGGCGTCTACAAAGTCCCGTACCGAGTACTGCACCCCGGTGGCAATGACAAAATCTTCCGCTTGTTGCTGTTGCAGCATCAACCATTGCATTTCCACGTAGTCTTTGGCGTGGCCCCAGTCGCGTTTGGCGTCCAGGTTGCCCAGGAACAGGGTGTCTTGCAGGCCCAGTTTGATACGGGCCAGGGCGCGGGTGATTTTGCGAGTCACGAAGGTTTCGCCCCTGAGTGGAGATTCGTGGTTGAACAGGATGCCGTTACAGGCATACATGCCGTAAGCTTCGCGGTAGTTGACCACAATCCAGTAGGCGTACATTTTGGCGACGGCGTAGGGTGAGCGCGGGTAAAACGGTGTGGTTTCCTTTTGCGGGACTTCCTGCACTTTGCCGAACAGCTCTGAGGTGGATGCCTGGTAAAACCGGGTTTTTTTCTCCAGGCCCAAAATGCGAATGGCTTCCAGCAATCTTAATACGCCCAGGGCGTCGGAGTTGGCGGTGTATTCGGGTTCTTCGAAAGACACTGCCACATGGCTTTGCGCGGCCAGGTTGTAGATCTCATCCGGTTGAATTTTCTGCACAATGTGGATCAGACTGGTGGAGTCGGTCATATCACCGTGGTGCAGGATGAAATTGCGGTCCTGCTGGTGCGGGTCCTGGTACAGGTGGTCAATGCGGTCGGTATTGAACAAGGACGTGCGGCGTTTGATGCCGTGTACTTCGTAGCCTTTGTCCAGCAACAGTTCTGCCAGATAGGCGCCATCTTGTCCGGTGATGCCGGTGATTAATGCTCGTTTTTTCATGTTTTTTGTTTGTAGAGGTTTTCTGCGTCGGATTTTAAGGGCTTAACTATAACGCAGAAGCACGGGAGTGACCAGATTTTGTCAGGCTGATTTTTGCTCAGTTTGTCACTTCGCCGCTTTTTTCAGTTCTTCCTGTTTTGCTTCGTCTTGCGCCAGTTCGTAGCGAACCAAGCAGAATTCCGTGTTGAGCACTTCTCTCAGGTCCATGAGGCGGTTGATGGTGTTTTCGGTCAGGGTGTGGCCCGATGAAAGCAGCAGGGTGCCGTCTTTAAAGTACATATCGGTTTCTATGACCATGCCGGGTTTGAGATCGCGGATGGGTACTTTTTGACCGTGCGAATGTTGCGTAGCTTGTTCTTCGACTTTGTTTTTATCTTTATCGATCAAGATACCGGCATTAACAGCGGTTTTTTCTTCTTTCTTGGTTTTATTCGGGTTTAGCTCGGTGACTACATTTTCGTAATGGCTTTCCGGGTGGCAAACGATGGTGCCGGCGTTGGCTTCGGTTACGGCATCATGAAGTTTTTCCTGTACGGTAATCGGTTTCAGCGGTTTCACCAGAAATCCGTTGATGTCCAAAGCAACACTGGTGCGGAGCACTTCAGTGTTGGACAGGGACGTGACAATGATGACAGGTAAATTTCGTGGTGTGGGGGTTTTGCCGCATCGTACCCGTTTGAGCAATTCCAGCCCGTTAATATGGGGCATTTCCACATCGGTGATGAGCAGGTCGATTTTGTGTTTTTCCATTTGATAGATGGCGTTTTGGCCGTCAAAAGCTTCGTATACGTTGACAACCCCAAGGCCATAAACAATGTGACGAATTATACGCAAAGCAAAGGTGTCGTCATCTACCAGCAGCACGCGTAGATTTTTATAGGTTTCCTTACCACCCATCATGAGTCAGTATGTCCTTATACGTCTGTTTTCGTGTATCGGTTTTTATGCAATCCCCGTTCCCACTTTGGTTTTTGCAGCTGGTGCTTACCTGTACGGTGAAGGTCATGGTGTAAACTTGCTACCATTAATGGGCTTATCTGTTTGTATTATATGAAAAAATAATCTATAAAAAAACCTGCACAACACATGCACATGTGCTATATTTTCAGCATCAAAATCCTTGGAAATCAGGAGTGATTTATGCCCAATATGACCCGTGCGGTGGTATTACTCAGTTCGGAGCAGCACGACAAAATTGCCAAAATACAAAAGGCGAAAAAGCTTAAGTCGGCCGGCGAAGCTCATCGTTTGGCCATTGATGCTTTTGATCTGGAGGCTGGGGATACACAGGATTTAACCGCATTGATTGCGGAACTGGATAAAAGCAATGACGAGGTTTCCCGGGCGCTGGACCATGCTCGCTCGGAGGTGCACGAGACTCTAAGTCTGTTTAGAAAATTGGGAAAAAAATAAACTAAAAACAAGGGAATGTATGTCTAAAATACTTCAGGTACTGACCGAATCGATTAAGCATAACGAGCGCGTGATTCAGCTGGCTGCGGATATATCCCAACTGGCCAGAGAAATGCGCGAATCCGACCAACGCATCATCGATCGGACCCACGAGTTGGATAAGCGTTTGGTGCGCCTGGAATCTTTCATCGAAATCGCCGAGAAGCAAAAACGTTTGCCTCAGACATAAAGTGGGCATACCTTAGCACGTTACGCTGCGTTGGATTGGGTGAGATAGGATTGAATCCAATTTTTCACTTCGCTATACAGTTGCGGCAGTTTTAGGATTTCTGTTTCAATTACCGGCCAATCAGTGGCTTTACCGGCCATCTCCAATGCCAGGCAGCAATCTGCCAAAAGATTGGCACCGACGGATCGGGCTGAGGATTTGAGTCGATGGGCCAGACCTCCTACGTCTTCTGCATTGTGGCGGGTATGTGCATCCAGCAGCTCATTAATGGTGACATCACTGGTGCGTACAAAGTCGACATAGAAATCCGCCAGCAGGGCTGGGTCGTCCATTCCCAACACTTCGATCAATGCATTGGTATCCACGATGTTTTCCGCCGCGGCAGGCTGCTCATGGACGTTGGCCGTGTGTACCTCGGGTGTTGCATTACCTGTGTTTGCCGAAGGCAGCCAGGCTTGCAGTTTTTCCGCCAGCGATTTCAATTGTACCGGTTTGGTCAGGTAGTCATCCATACCGCAATCCAGGCATTGTTTGTGTGTGCCCTTAAGCGCATCGGCAGTAATGGCTATAATGGGAATGTGTGCGCCGTTTACTTCCCGACTGCGAATCTGCCGCGTCAATTCATATCCGTCCATTTCCGGCATGTGGCAATCCGTTAAAATCAGTGCATACGGGTTATGTTGCCACAATTCTAAAGCCTCTCGGCCGTTATTGGCGACCTGGGTCACGCAGCCCAGTAGGCCGAGTTGATGCAGCAACACTTTTTGATTGGTCTCGTTGTCCTCTGCAATCAGAACGAGTTCTCCGCTGGTAGGAATTTGTTCAATAAACGGTTGGGTAGTGTTTCCTCGGTCGGGTGTTGCAAGTGAATCTCGTCCTGCGCATGCAGCAATTGCTTTGATAAAACTGTTTCGGTGTAAGGCATCCAGGTCCAGGCTGATAAAGCCTTCCTGCGCTCGCGGGGTTTGGCGTCTGCCTCTGCCCAGAAGGAGGAACCCGGGTTTATGGGTGCGGAAACGGTCAGCCAAGTGTTGTATCAGTTCGGTCTTCTGTAAATATCGCGGTTCCGAATACGGTTTGGGGTTGTTAATGATGAAGATCAGGTTTTCGGTACTCGGTGATAAGCTTTGGAGTATTTCATCAACATTGTCGGTCGAGGCGTGAATTGGCGTCGCATCAGCCGTGATGAGATAACGTTCCACGATTTCGGCAACCACATCGTTGCAGTCCAGCAAGATTACATTGAGCCCCGCTAAGGTGTCGGTATATTTAGCGGAATCGTCATCGGTGTCTTCCAGTGGCATGACTACTGAAAAAATTGATCCAAAGTTTTCCTGGCTGTACATTTCAATATTGCCACCCATCATATCCACCAGCCTGCGGCATATGGTAAGCCCCAGGCCGGTGCCGCCGAAACGTCGCGTGATGGAGCCCTCTCCCTGCACAAAAGGTTGAAACAACTGTCGTTGCACCTCGGGAGTCATGCCGATTCCATTATCCTCTACACTGATTTTTACATAGAGTTGCTCGGTTTGATTCGTTGTGACTTCCGCCCGTATGACGACGCGGCCATGTTTGTTTGGTGTATTGTTAGTGAATTTGAGCGCGTTTCCACCCAGGTTAAATAGAATTTGCCGTATTCTTACCGGATCTGCTTTTATTACTGCGGGTAGTTCCGGGGCACAGAATACCAATAGCTCAACTCCTTTCTTGTAGGCCATGGGAAGCAAGGTATCACCCACGCTTTCCACGAGTTCTTCGAATTCAACCGGGATACTTTCCAGTGATAAACGGCCGGCTTCTATTTTGGAGAAGTCCAGTATGTCATCGATTATACTGAGTAGCGAAAACGCGGAGGTTTTTATGGTGTTGATGAAGTCATGTTGGGATTCATTCAGTTGGGTTTGAGCCAGAACATCGATCATACCCACAACACCATTCATGGGAGTACGTATCTCATGGCTCATGGCTGCCAGGAAGGATGACTTGGCCAGATTGGCTGCGTCGGCTTCTTCCTTGGCTTTTTGCAGTACTCTCTCGTTAAGTCTCGCCTGGGTAACATCAAAATACAAACCATAGACTCTTAATGGCGTGCCGTCTTCGGCCCGCTCGATGGTGGCGGATATGTGAACATAATGAAGTTCTTCATTGGAAAGGACAATCCGGTGGTCAAATGTAAATTGGTAGGCGTCCACATTATCCATGGCGTCAATGAATTGTACTTGCGCTGCAGGAAAATCTGTCGGATGTACCCGTCGAGCCCAATCCGAGTAACGTCCGGTAAATTCATCGGAACAGATACCAAAGATCTCCATACAACGCTCATCCCAATGGAGCTTGCCGCTATCGAGCTCCAGATACCAGTGTCCGGCCCCAGCGCCGGAGAGAGCCAGTAACAGAACTTGTTCCTTGCTGGAGAGCTCATCGGCAATTCGTTCGGCTTTGTCTTTTGCCTGTTGAATTTGCGATACCAACTGGCGTTTTTCCGTAATATCCTGCTCAATGATTATAAATTTGTCCCATTGACCCTGTTCATTGAGGATGGGTGAAATCTCAGTGTTAACCCAGTAAATACCGGCAGAGCGGCGTTGTTTTTGTATCTCCATCTCTAAGGGAATCTGCTGCAACATGGCATCGTGGATCTGACTGATGATGCCATCGTTGACCATTTGCTGTTCCAATATATGGCAGTAATGTTGTCCATAAACTTCCTGTTCAGATAAGCCGCTGATATTAGTGAAGCCTTCATTATTCCAGACAATGTGGCCATCGGGGTTGGTGATAGTAACCGCATAGGCGATGTTTTGCGCTACCATAGCCATCATGCGTAACTCGGTGTTGGCTTGTTGCAGTTTCTTTTTGGTGGCAACTTTATCGCTGATATCACGCAATATTCCGAAAAAGTGCCGCTCCCCATTCAATATGGCTTCGTTGGCACTTAAGTCCACTGATACCAGTTGGCCATTGCGATGTTGCGCAATCATTTCGCGGTTGGCCCCCAAAACCGTTTTCTCTCCGGTTTCTTCGTAACGCCGCAGATATTCGTCGTGCCGGCTGCGAAAGGGCTCCGGCATCAGTATCTTGATATTTCTACCAATAAGTTCGTCTTTGGTGTAACCCAACAGTGAGGTGATTGCCGGATTGACGTTTTCTATGATGCCCTCGCGGTTGATGAAGGCGATACCATCGGTTGCCGTGTTGAACATGGTCTCCAATTTTTCTTCGGCTTGTTTCAGGTTTTTGTTGTTTCTGTCAATGCTCCAGGCGAAAATATAGAGAATAATCATTGACAGAATCGAACCGCTGATGATGGTAGTACGCGTCAATTGCAGTATCGCATAGGCTTCGTCTATGTCCTGCTCTACGGTAAAGCCCATATTAAGAGAATCGTCCCACAACCAGGCACCCACCACCGATACGCCGCGATAGTCGCGGTAGCCATTCAGGTCTATACCGGCTTGGCCTTTTATGGCATTGGCTACCGCATGGGTAAAAGGTAGATTCTTGGGGGATGCTCTGACGGCGGAGGTATCCAATAGATTCTTACCGGGATCAAGCAAAGTCAGGTTTAGTGTGGAACCCTCGCCGGCACCAATCAATCCAAGGTCTTGCAGTTGCGAATTGAAACGGCTTTCTGTGATCAGCTTGCCTGTGTCATTAAATATGTATGTTTCACCGCTGTCGCCGATACGACCATGGCGGCTAAGAGGAACAAAGCTGTCCAAGGGGTTTAAAGTAAACAGCAGCAGAGCGACCACGTCACCGTTATCGTCCCGAATCGGAGCTCCCACGTACATCACTATATCTCTTTCGAGCTTACCCGGGGGGTAAATTTTAATAGGCGTTGAGATGGTGCCTGAACCTGACCACAGGCGGTTGAGGGCATGTTCCTGCTGGAGTAACGGCGTAGTCGTGCCCATATCCTCTGTTATGGATGATGCAAGAATACGATTGTCGGGGCCTAGAAATGTGTAGTCATGATACCTGTTGGTTTGTATCAATCCGTTCAGACTGCTGTTAAGCAATTGCTGTTTCCATGGTTCGATTTGTTTATTGTTCCGCAGGGCGATGATGTAGTCCTTTACTAATGGATTATCCGCTAAGCGGGACACGGCTTGTATATTTTGGATGCTCCATGTAGTGACGATATGATGGCTTGCACCCAACACCGTGGATAAGGCTTTAGTGACTTCACCTTTAATCTCCCCTTCCGACATCACAGCAATTGTCCAGGCAGACAGGGTGATGCACAAAAAAGCGGGAATCAGGCGCGCATAAACCGATCGAAACACGGTGGTGAAAACTTGAGATTTATTCCGTGTTCTTATTCGCATGCTGAATTTCCCGTGGCTCAGTCATTGTGTTGTCCAACAGATGTTTCATCAGTTTTCTATCGGCACAAAACCGCCAAAGATGGGTAGAATTTTCTATGATTTAACAATGCTTGATGCGGGAAAAAAGCGCCGGGGGTTCCGGCGCTCTAAGTACATTATTGTTGTCGTTTTGCTTAAGTGCGTTTGCGACGCAGAGCCAGCAAGGGCAACAGCAGCAAAGTCCAGATTCCCATGGCGCCACCACTGCCACCACCACTACTGCGTCCGGTGCCGGCACGCGGCGCGGTAAATGCGGGTTGTTGCTGGTCTACACGGCGGCTGCGTGCGGTTTGTTGGCGGCGTTGTTGTTGGGCCTGGTGTTCCATTTCAACCCGACGTTTATTACTGCGATCGATGCCGTGGGCCGTAAAGGACTCTTCCCGCATGGTGACCATGGAGGTGTAGTCGGTGACCAGTCCGAACTCCGTGGCCAAGTCCACAATGGCTTGTTTGATGTCCGCCTTTTCTCCAAAATCCTGAATTTCCTCGTTCAGGTCTTCGATGCGGGCGAAAGCCCAAAGACGTTCAATTTCCGGGTTGTCATTGGCCGTGGCAGGGAAGGGGAAACGACTCTCATATATTTTTTGCTGTCCGGAGATTTTACTTTTGATTTGTACATGGGCTTGGCCGTTACCCCAATAGTGGCCAAAGAGCACCAGTTGTTGGCCTCGATATAAACTGCCGATTTGCGCCGGTGTGATATCAGCGGTTTTTACACCGGCGATATTCACCTCCATACCGTGCATGGCTTTGTGAGTCATCTTGCTGGTGGCTAGTATGATTTTACCCACAATGTCGTCACTGTTGGAGACATTGTCTGCGAAACCGCCGCTGGCCTTAGTGACAGCTTGTAACAAGGGACGATTGGCGCTGTTACCCATGATAAAAGTGAAAATGCGCATGTCCTGTTTTTTTACCAGTTCAATGAACTTCTTTTGCTCTGTTTCGCCCACATTGGCTACACCATCGGTGACTAATACAATTCCAGTAGGGCGGTCGGAGTCTATCGCCTGCATACCCAATGCAATGCCTGCAAAAAGGTTGGTGCCACCACCCGGTTTAACGTTTTTCACCTTGTCGGTGTAGTAACGCAGGTTTTCCGGGGTGGCGGCCACATAGCCAGTGGAGATTTCACTGGCGCTGTTGTTAAAAGTTACAATGCGAAAACGGTCTTGGGTGCGCATTTTCTTCAATGCCTGGTTGACGCCTTCGGCCAGCGTAGCGTATTTGCCTTGCATGGACCCGGAGATGTCCAATACAAACACCCAGTCCGTACCCTGTGTAATAGGGTCTAAGTCATCGCCGGGTGTGACTGTTAACATAAAAGTACCGCGACCGTTGGCTTTGGGTTTTTGGGTCACCAGATCGATGCTGCCGGGTAAGCCGTCTTGTAAGCGCCAGTACACCACAATGTCTTTGTTGAGGGTGTATGCTGTCCGGTTTTTTGGATTAACTTCTGTGGAAACAATTTGGCTTGTGTTGGCAACGTGTGTGTTTGGCTGCTCTTCGTTAGCCGTGGTGTTTAGCGTGGTTTGAGCTTGTGATCGCATTGCCACTTCCCACTCACCTTTGGCATTTTGGCTTACCTGAGCCAAGGGTTGATTGGGCAGGCGCAGGCCTTTGACGGGATAGGCGGATTTGAGTTGTAAATTGAATTTGAACGTATTTTCCACCTTATCGTTATTGTTCCAAAAATTCAAAGCTGCTTCATCGACCCCACCTTCTTCCAGCGGGTAAACATAGCGGCCGATGCCAGTGTCGATGTGGGCCGGTTGAATGTAAACCAGACGAATGCGGGTGTCTTGACCCGCGCGAACGGGGTTGACGCTTATTTCAAAGGTCTTGTACCCATTTTTTTCGGTGATACCGCTGTCACGACCGGCGGCTTTTTCGGTTTCATAAATCTGCCGCGCCTGTTTCTTTTCCAGAACTTCTCCGGTGATCGGCTTACCGTCTATCCACAGTGTGAATTCGCCGACTGAGGCTTGTTCCGGCACCGGAAAGGCGTAAATGGCCTCCAGGTCTTGGGTATGTGGATTATGGAAGACTTGCTCGATACGCGTAATGGCGTAACCGTCTTCGATGATCACATTGACCTCGTGATCTTTGATTTTTAGCTCCCCTAAATGATTGTTTTTGGGTGTGAGCAGACCGGCAGCTTGGCTGCTGCCTATGATACAAAAACTCAGAGTCAGTCTAAGGAATAACCGGTAACTCTTGATAATAAAAGAATTAAATAGTTTCATGAGCGTTGCTCCTATCAATAACTGTAAATGAACAGTGTTCAATTAAACGTTAAAAAATAAACAGTGTTCAATTAAAATTGACAAATGAACAGTGTTCAATTAAACTGTAGCATAGAACTAAACGGTGTTCAATTAAATGCCGAAACATTTTTGGTTAATATTCACAAACGTTTGATTGGGAAGACACTTATGGCCAGACGCAGTGATCACAGCAAAGACGAAATCCGTGAAATGGCCTTGGCAGCTGCCAGTGCCTTGGCGGATCGTCACGGTTTAAGCGGCATTAGTGCTCGCAAAGTAGCGACGGATATTGGCTACACGGTAGGTACCCTATATCTGGTGTTTAAAAATTTGGATGATGTAATTCTTCATGTAAACGCGCAAACGCTGGATCAGTTGTTTTCTCAGCTACGCGAAGCAACGCAGGACTGCAAAGAGCCGACCCAATGCATACTGGCCATGGCACGAGCCTATGTGGGTTTCGCCACTCGGTACCCCAAACGCTGGAGCATGGTGTTTGAGCACAATTTACCTGAAGGCGAACCGGTACCCGATTGGTTGGCGCTCAAGGTGAACGATATGTTTGAACTGGTGGAAACCCAGCTCATTTCTTTGATACCGCCTCAGCATGAGATTGGGGTTGGGGGCAGCGATTTAGTGAATAATTCCACTTCCGAACGTCAACAGGTATCCCGTACTATATGGTGCGGTGTTCACGGGATATGCGCTTTGGCGGTTACGGGAAAACTGGAAATCGGGGGGGCCGAATCCATTAATGTATTGACGGATTCATTGATCAAGAATTACCTGGCGGGGCTGGCCGGATCAAGAGGAGAATTATAATGAATGGCTTACAAAAAACATTGGCTGCGATAATGTCGCTGTTTTATAAAGTGGAAGTCAGGGGCTTGGAAAAACTCAAGACATTGGATGAAAATGTCATCATCGTCGCGAACCATACCTCGTTTTTAGATGCACTGTTGTTGTACTGTTTTATACCGATCAATATGACTTTCGCCGTGAATACTCATGTGGCCGGTGGATGGGTGCTTAAGTTCGTCCGTCGTTTGGTACATTTGTTTCCTATGGATCCGGGTAACCCGCTGGCCATACGCGCCTTAATACGGAAAGTACAGGAAGGGGAAAACGTGGTGATTTTCCCCGAGGGACGTATTACCGTTACCGGCTCTTTAATGAAAATCTATCACGGGCCCGGCTTGGTAGCAGTGCGCACGAATGCCACGGTTGTGCCCGTGTGTATAGACGGCGCACAGTATTCGCCTTTTTCCCGCATGAAGGGCCGCATACGTACTCGCTGGTTTCCGGAGATCTCCCTCAGTATATTAGACCCGCGCAAATTGAAGATGGACAACGAGGTCTCCGGTCGGGCCCGCAGAACCCGGGCCGGTAAAATTCTTTCGGATGTTATGACTGAGATGGTATTTGCTTCCAGTCCTTATCGTACTACGATTTTTGATCGTCTACTGGATGCTCGCATTGTGCATGGCGGGAAACACATTGTTGGCGAAGACATTAACCGTAAGCCTATTAACTATGACACGGTGGTGACTAAGTGTTTGGCTCTGGGCAAGGAACTCACCAAGCACAGCAGCCGCGGTGAATATGTGGGCGTATTATTGCCCGGAGCTTTGAGCACATTGGTCACCTTTATGGGTTTACATGCTTACGGTCGGGTTCCTGCCATGCTCAATTATACCGTGGGTGCCCACGGAATGATTTCCGCATGTGAGACCGCTCAGGTGAAAACCGTGGTGACAGCTCATGCGTTTGTGATCAAAGCCAAGTTGCAAGACGTTGTGCATGAGTTATCCAAACAAGTCAACGTGGTGTATTTGGAGGATATCGCCAAAAACATTAATCTGTACACCAAGATTCGCAGTTTTATTATTAGCAAAATGGACTTTGGCTTGAAGAACCGGCATCGCACCCGCGGTGTGTCGCCGGAGTCGCCGGCGGTGGTGCTGTTTACTTCCGGTTCGGAAGGTACCCCTAAAGGCGTGGTATTAAGCCATCAGAACTTGTTGGCCAATATGAGCCAAATGGCTTCGCGTATTGATTTTACCGCGCAGGATATTGTGCTCAACGCTTTACCCACGTTTCATTCCTTCGGTTTGACTGCCGGTACCTTGTTGCCGGTGCTGTCGGGTATGAAAACCTTTTTGTATCCTTCACCATTGCACTATCGCGTTATTCCGGAAATTGCCTATGAAATTGGGGCAACTATTTTGTTTGGTACCAATACGTTTTTGGCGGGTTATGCTAAAAACGCCCACCCATATGATTTTTACAGCGTGCGTTACGTGTTTGCCGGTGCGGAAAAACTCAAAACAGAAGTTCGACGTACCTGGGAAGATAAATTTGGGGTGCGCATTTTCGAAGGGTATGGTGCGACGGAAACCAGTCCGGTGCTGGCAGTGAATACACCTATGGATAATAAGCCCGGTACGGTAGGCCGTTTGTTGCCGGCGATAAAAATGAAGCTGGAGCCGGTACCGGGTTTGTCCCAGGGGCGGCGACTATTTGTGCAAGGGCCCAATGTAATGCTGGGATATTTGTTGCATGACAACCCCGGTGTGTTGGCACCTTTGCCGAAGGTGGACGGAGAGGCCTGGTATGACACCGGCGATATTGTGGATTTGGATGACGAGGGGTTTGTGGCCATCAGTGGTCGAGCCAAACGCTTTGCCAAAGTTGCCGGTGAGATGGTTTCCCTGACTGCCGTGGAGTCTCTGGCCAGCAAAGTGTGGCCCGATGCCCAGCATGCGGCTGTAGCCGTACCGGACGAGCGCAAGGGAGAGCAAATTGTGTTGATGAGCACCCAGGCCAACGCCGATCGAACCCCCTTATTATATCAGGCACAACAGGACGGTATCGGCGAAATCAATGTGCCGAAAAAAGTCATGCAAGTGGTAGCCATTCCGATTTTGGGAACGGGCAAAACCGATTATGTCACCGCGCAAACATTGGTGCATGAGGTGTAGGGTTGAGCATCGTTGTATTTTTGGGTCAGCCGACGAAAAAGGGGGCATGGGTGTTCCCCAACCGGGAACGCCGTGAGTACGTCCGCTTTTGGGAAACACGACTCCAGGGCCGGGTAAAAGAAAGAGTTATGTAAGGTGGGCGCGTGGTTTGTGCCCACGCGCGCGAAAGGTGACGCTACAGTAACACTTAGTGCTTGTCGTTGCTTAGCAGTTGCTCGGTACAATACATAAATAGGTAAATAAATGAATCGAAGAAGTTTTTTAACTGTTTTGGCGGCCGGTGGTCTGGGCATGGGCGCAACCGGATTTTGGTTGTGGCCCCGTGAAGGCATATTGAACAGTTGTTTGTCCGGTCCTTTACCCAAAGCATTGGCTGACCATGAGTTGCTGCGTCAGGCCTGGGAAGGTTTGGACCCGCAACAGGTGTGGGATTGCCACGTGCATTTAATCGGCACCGGCGATAACAACAGTGGCATTTGGGTTAATCCCAATATGCAGTCTTTGATGCACCCCATTCAATACGCCCAATTTCAGTTTTATATGAATGCCGCTTGTGTCGGCGAGGACCAGGGAAAAGAAAATAGAGGCAGTCCGCATTCTGTGGACAAGCTGGTAGTGGATCGGCTGTTGTCTTTGCAGAAAGATTTTCCACCGGGTGCCAAAATGATGTTGCTGGCTTTTGATTACTTCTATGACGAGCAAGGTAAGCAGCAGGCAGAATCTTCGCCGTTTCATACGCCCAATGCCTACGCCTACGCAGTGGTAAAACAACATCCCCTGGCCTTTGAGTGGATCGCTTCCATACACCCTTACCGCGCCGACTGCGTGGAGGAATTGCAATGGTGTGTGGAACGCGGTACCAGAGCCATTAAGTGGCTGCCGGGTGCCATGGGCATAGACCCGGCTTCACCTTTGTGTGATCGTTTTTATGATGCCTTGGTGAAATACCATATCCCTATTTTGTGTCATGCAGGTGAGGAAAACGCGGTCAGCGTGGAAGGTGGCGAACGGCTCAATAACCCCTTATTGTTACGCCGAGCGTTGGACCGGGGCGTGCGGGTTATATTTGCCCACTGCGCCAGTTTGGGACAAAGCCACGATATTGATAAAGAACCTAACGAAGCCAAGGCACCTATGGAGCGTAATTTTAACTTGTTTAAACGTCTAATAGCGGATTCCAGTGTGGCCGACCGGGTGTATGGTGATATTTCCGCGATTTTGCAGATTAACCGCGATAAGGAAACCATCGCGGATATCGTCTCCAACCCGCAATGGCATAAGCGACTCATTAACGGTTCGGATTATCCTTTGCCCGGTGTCATCCCCTTGGTGGATACTCACCAATATGTGGATTGGGGATTTATACCGGCTGACACGGCAACACGATTAACCCAAATTCGTCCCTATAATCCTATTTTGTATGATTTCCTGTTGAAACGTGTCATACGGGTCAATACCCATGCTTTATCTGATGATATATTTGAAAGTAGACGGATTTTTGTTCAATAAGATATGATATTCATACCGACGAATAGTTTTATTTATTTTTAGACTTTGTATAATCAAAGCACAACCGCTTGTAAATCATGGAGTGATTCCACCGGCGGAGCAAACAATAATAAATTAGAGGCGACTCTCAAAATCTGAGTCCTTCTAGTACGGGGGAGACCATGGTTCCTCCAACCCTGGTCAACGGTCATCATACAAAAAGGTTTTAATATGGAAGAATCCAATTTCATAGACGGTCTGCTGGACTTCATTAAGCAGTCACCCACGCCTTTCCATGCCGTGGATAATATTCATGAAATACTGAAAACTGCGGGTTTTGTACGTTTGTTTGAAGCAGATGTTTGGGATGTGAGGCCCGGTGGCAGTTATTACGTGATTCGCAATGACTCTTCTATTATTGCGTTTACGCTTGGGGCTAAACCAGTCGCCGAGGAAGGTTTTCGTCTGGTGGGCGCTCACACCGACAGCCCCTGTCTAAAAGTGAAGCCCAGACCGGAACAGGTGAACAAGGGGTATCTCCAACTTGGGGTAGAGGTCTACGGCGGTGTTTTGTTAAACCCGTGGTTTGATCGCGATTTGTCATTAGCCGGTCGAGTGAGCTATATGACCAAGGAGCAAAAGATCAAACAGGGTTTGATCAATCTGGATTACCCCATTGCCACGATTCCCAGTCTTGCTATTCACCTGGACAGGGAAGCCAATGAAAACCGCAGCATTAATGCGCAAAAACACATTGTGCCGGTGTTGATGGGAATGGAAGAGGATGAAGAAACCGATTTGCGCGAAATGCTCACCGTGCACTTGCGTAGCAATTATAACGAAGAAGATGTGGAACAGGTGCTGGATTATGAGTTGAGTTTTTATGACACACAACCTCCGGCCGTTATCGGAATGAATAAGGACTATATTGCCGGTGCCCGCTTGGATAATTTGCTCAGTTGCTATGTGGGTTTAATGAGCTTTTTTGAAGCCGGTGAAGATGTGTCCTGTATGCTGGTGTACACCGATCACGAAGAGGTAGGCAGCCAAAGCGCCGCCGGTGCTCAGGGTAATTTCCTGCGTTCTGTGATGCAACGCATTGCCAAAACCCCGGAAGATCAGGCCCGAATTATTGACCGCTCCGTGTTAATTTCCGCGGACAATGCTCATGCCATTCACCCCAATTACGCCGACAAACACGACGACAAACACGGTCCGGTGATTAATCAGGGGCCGGTGATTAAAATGAACTCCAATCAGCGTTACGCGACCAATAGTGAAACCTCAGCCATATTCCGTTTAATGTGTAAGCGTGCCGAAGTACCGGTGCAGTCCTTTGTGGTGCGCAGCGATATGGCTTGTGGCAGTACCATTGGTCCCATCACTGCCAGTGGTTTGGGCGTGAAAACCGTGGACATCGGTGTGCCCACCTTCGGCATGCATTCCATTCGTGAGTTGGCCGGCACTAAAGACGCGTTTGGATTGTATAAAGCCCTACGGGAGTTTTTTAATCAGTAGGTCGGGTTTGTAGGGCGGACTACGTATCCGCTCTACGGTCCTTTCGGGGAAACACCTCTACCCCTGCGGTCGAATCACCTTGTGTATTTTGCCACAATCGACCTGTCCAACCAAAATCAATCCCTTCTCAATTTGTCCGACACTGCCACCGGTGTGGGGTAGCGCAGCACCACCAAATACGATGACACAATAAACGTAATCAAGGTGCTCATTTGTATCAAGTATCCGGCCTGTTGACTGATAACACTCATATCCAATGCCAGCACCGCAATCAATAAGGAAAACTCACTGGCTTGTCCCAAGCGCACACCGACTTCCAATGACACATGCGGGTTTTCCCCGGATTGGCGCAACAGGCCTTTGAATATCAGTGGTTTCAACAGCAATAAAGCGATGGCTAAAATAATCGCAGGTAGGAACACATCCATGGCCATGCGTAAATCCAGTAATGCACCAATGGAGAAGAAAAATAGAATCAGAAAGAAATCACGCAATGGTTTCAAAATTTCGGCGATGTACAAGGCAATTTTGTTGGATGCTAAGGTGATGCCGGCGATAAAGGCGCCAATTTCATAGGACAAGCCGGCGAAGTGGGTTAGTTGGGCGATACCCAGACACCAACCGATGGTAATGAGAAACATATACTCGGGGATTTTGTCGAATTTCAACATGACTTTCATTAAGATCCAACGGCTGAAAGCGTAGGCAAACAAACTGATACCCAACAAAGAAAGTAGTAGTAGGCCCACTGCAGCGATGGGCACCGATCCCTTGCCGCTGGACAGGAATAACAGTAAAAAAATAGCCAGGAAATCCTGTAACAGCAGAATGCTGATAATGATTTCACCCGTATGACGGTGGTGCAAAATACTCGTCGGCAACAGTTTCAAGCCAATGATGGTACTGGAAAACATCATGGCGGCACCAACAATGATACCGTCTGTTGTGCTGAAGCCAAACATCCAGGCGACGCCGGCACCGATCAGGCCGAACAAGGTTGAGCTGATGCCGGTAATGAAAGTGGTTTGCTTGACCAACTGCACCAGCTTTGCCGGGGGTAGGTTCATGCCCAAAAGGAACAACAAAAAAATGATTCCCACATGGGCAATTTGTTTAACCAGACTGGGATCAGAGACCCACTCCACCCCCGAAGGCCCCATAAATACACCCAGGAGTATGTAAGCAACCAACAAGGATTGTCTTGCATACAGTGCAATTGTTGCCAGAACAGCAGCACCGGTAAAAATTAGAAAGATGGTGAAAACGATGGTTTCGTTGTTCATTATATTGTTTCGTTATTCATTGTTATCACTTTACAAGGCTAGCACCAAAGCCGCAATGGCATTGTCGAAGAGGCGGGGAGTTTTTACAAATGGTTGTTTGTCGGTGGGATCGGGGTAAGCGGTGAGGGGCAGGGGGGCGGATTAGTTTACGTAATCCGCCAAGCGGTGTGGCTGTTACCAAAATAATGTACGTGTGCAAACTCGTTGGATATTGCTCATCGCTTTTGTATAAACGTGCGAAGTCTGTTCAGCCGATTACGTAAACCAATCCGCCCTACAGTTCTACAATTTACTGATTTTTTCCAATTGTTGCTCCAAATTGCCAATGGCGGCTCGAATACCATCAATACGTTCCCGCTCTTTGTTCACCACAGCTTCCGGCGCTTTCTCCACAAAGCTGGGGTTGTTGAGTCGGGCCTCGCCGCCGTCCAGGTCTTTTTGCAGTTTGGCCAGGTCTTTGTTCAGGCGTTTGATTTCGGCATCCTTGTCGATCAATCCCGCCATGGGAATAAGCACTTTCATATTGCCTACCAGGCAGGTGGCGGATTCCGGTGCTTCTTCCGCATCCAGAGAGGTGATGGATTCGGTTTTCGCCAGTTTTTCCACGTAGTTTTGATATTTGTGCAACAAGGCCCGATCATTTTCCGATGCATCCTGCAATAACACCGGCAGCGGCTTGCCCGGTTTTATATTCATTTCACTGCGAATCTTGCGCACACACATGATGAGACTTTGTAACCAGTGGATTTCTTCCACCGAGGTCGCGTCAATGAGGCTTTCGTCGCACTCAGGGTAGGCCTGGGTCATGATGCTGGAGTTAGACTCGAGCATCATGCCGGTTAGGGGTGCAACCCGTTGCCAGATTTCTTCGGTAATATACGGCATGATGGGGTGAGACAAACGCAGGATACTGTCCAGCACGTGAATCAAGGTGTGGCGTGTACCGCGCAGGGCTTGCTCGCTGCTGTCTTTGTTGTTTAATACCGGCTTGGAAAGTTCCAAATACCAGTCACAGTACTCATTCCAGGTGAAGTCATAAATCGCCTGCGCCGCCAAGTCCATACGGTATTGTTTAAAACTTTGTATGACGTGTTTGGTGGTTTGTTGCAAGCGGGCGATAATCCATCGGTCCGCTGCATTGAGGCTGTAGTCTTTATTGCTTTGGCCGCAATCCTGGCCTTCCGTATTCATTAACACATAACGGGCAGCGTTCCATACTTTGTTGCAAAAGTTGCGATAACCTTCCACGCGGTTTAAATCAAAATTGATGTCGCGTCCGGTAGAGGCCATGGCGGCAAAAGTAAAGCGCAACGCATCGGTGCCGAAAGGGGGAATGCCGTCGGGATAGTCCTGGCGTGTGGCTTTTTCAATTTTCGGTGCCATTTGCGGTTGCATCAGTCCGGTGGTGCGTTTGCTGACCAGGGTTTCCAACTCCACGCCATCGATCAAGTCAATGGGGTCCAGCACATTGCCTTTGGACTTGGACATTTTCTGCCCGTGAGAGTCACGCACCAGACCATGGATATACACTTCATGGAAGGGCACTTTGCCGGTGAATTTCAGACCCATCATGATCATGCGGGCTACCCAGAAGAAAATAATGTCGAAACCGGTGACCAGAACATTGGTGGGGTAAAAGGTGTCCATCTCCGGTGTTTGTTCCGGCCAACCCAAAGTGGAAAAGGGCCACAAGGCAGAGGAGAACCATGTGTCCAGCACGTCTTCGTCCTGGCGCAGGGTGATGTCATTTCCCAGTTTATGTTCCCGACGAACCTCGGTTTCGTCTCGACCTACATACACATTGCCTTGCTCGTCGTACCAGGCCGGGATGCGATGTCCCCACCACAGTTGTCGGCTGATGCACCAGTCTTGAATATTGCGCATCCAATCGTAATAGGTGTTTTTCCAGTTGTCAGGAACAAACTTAATATCGCCGTCTTCCACGGCTTTGATGGCCGGTTCCGCCAGGGGAGCAATGCGTACATACCATTGATCGGTTAAGAAGGGTTCGATAACCGCGCCGGTACGATCGCCTCTGGGTACCATAAGTTTGTGCGGTTCGATTTTCTCCATCAAGCCCAGTTCTTCCAGATCTTTGACGATTTGTTTGCGGGCCACGTAACGATCCATGCCACGGTATTTTTCCGGAGCGTTGTCATTGATGGCTGCATCGACGGTGAAAATATTGATTTTGGGTAATTGGTGTCGTTCGCCTACCTCGTAGTCATTGAAGTCGTGAGCCGGCGTAATTTTAACGCAGCCTGTGCCGAAATCCTTGTCCACGTATTCATCGGCTACCACGGGGATTTGCCGATCGGTGAGCGGCAGTTTGATGGATTTGCCAATAAACGCTTTATAGCGTTCGTCTTCCGGGTGTACCGCCACGGCGGTGTCACCGAGCATGGTTTCGGGCCGCGTCGTTGCGACCACAAGTTCACCACTGCCGTCGGCAAGGGGGTAGCGCATATGCCACATATGGCCATTTTCTTCTTCGGACAACACTTCCAGGTCGGAGACGGCGGTGTGCAGTACCGGATCCCAGTTCACCAGACGCTTGCCGCGGTAAATCAAGCCTTCCTGGTGCAAGCGAACAAAGACTTCTTTGACAGCTTCGGACAAACCTTCGTCCATGGTAAAGCGCTCCCGTGACCAATCCACGGATGCGCCCATGCGGCGTAATTGGCGGGTGATGGTGCCACCGCTGTGCTGTTTCCATTCCCAGACTTTTTTCACGAACGCTTCCCGGCCCAAGTCATGGCGAGTCAGGTTTTCGTTTTTCAACTGGCGTTCCACCACCATCTGGGTTGCGATTCCGGCATGGTCCGTACCTACTTGCCACAGAGTTTTGTGGCCCTTCATGCGATGAAAGCGGGTGAGGGCATCCATAATAGTGTCTTGAAACGCGTGGCCCATATGCAAGCTGCCGGTAACATTGGGCGGCGGTATCATGATGCAATAAGCCGAATCTTGATGAAGGTCTTGATGGGATTGGGATGGCGCAAAAACACCGTTTTTTTCCCAGGTTTCATACCAGTTTTGTTCTATGGCGTGTGGATCGTAGGTTTTTTCCATGGTGGTTCCAGTTTCATAGGCTGTTGTGACAACCCGAAAATAGTAGGCGCTTCAAAAAACCGCTTATTATACATGGCGCAGCCGATTCTTGGGCAGGTTTTTGTTCTTGTATCGTTGGCATTCCGCCGACTGTGGGGCTGAAACTCCCTGCCGACTCGCACATTTATACTGACTTGGATTTGTATAATAACGTAGAATTGACACTGACTCGCGCAATGAGTACCTTTAACCACTTTTTTTAACTCTGGCAGGCAAACTTGAACACAGATTTCCCTAGAATCAAACGCTTACCTCCGTATGTGTTTAATATCGTCAACGAGCTCAAAGCGGCGGCACGAGCCCGGGGCGAGGATATTATTGATTTTGGTATGGGCAACCCGGACCAGCCCACTCCGCAACATATTGTGGACAAATTGGTCGAGGTGGCACAGCGTAATGATACCCATCGCTATTCTTTGTCGAAGGGCATCCCGCGGTTACGTCGTGCCATTTGTAATTGGTATCGGCGTAAATATCAGGTTGAACTGGATATGGAAACCGAGGCCATTGTTACCATCGGTTCCAAAGAAGGTTTGGCCCATCTGGCGCTGGCGACCGTAGAGCCGGGGGATGCCGTTTTGGTTCCCAATCCCTCGTATCCCATACACCCCTACGGGTTTGTGATTGCCGGTGCAGATATTCGTCACGTACCCATTGTGCCCGGTGGAGATTTTTTTGAAGAGTTGGTGAGTGCCATTAAGAATTCCTGGCCCAAACCTAAAATGCTGGTATTGAATTTTCCCGGTAACCCCACCACCCAGTGTGTGGAACTGGATTTTTTTGAAAAAGTGGTGGCCATTGCCAAAGAGCATGAAATCTGGGTGATCCACGATTTGGCTTATGGTGAAATTGTGTTTGACGATTACGTACCGCCGTCCATTTTGCAGGTGCCGGGTGCCAAAGATGTCGCCGTTGAGTTCTACACATTGTCCAAAAGCTATAACATGCCAGGGTGGCGTGTGGGTTTTATGTGTGGCAATAAGCAGTTGGTGGCAGCGTTGGCGCGGATAAAATCCTATTTGGACTACGGTATGTTTACCCCGATCCAGGTTGCCGCTATTGCGGCCTTGGACGGACCACAGGATTGTGTAAAAGAAATCAGCAATATGTATTTGAGCCGTCGCAATACCCTTTGCGATGGTTTGAACTCTGTGGGCTGGAAGGTGGAGCGGCCCAAGGCGACGATGTTTGTGTGGGCGCCTATTCCAGAGCAATACAAGCACATGGGTTCACTGGAATTTTCCAAAAAGCTGTTGAGTGACGCCAAAGTGGCTGTGTCACCGGGTATCGGTTTTGGGGAATACGGTGACGATCATGTGCGCTTTAGCTTGATTGAAAACGAACACCGAACCCGGCAAGCCATTCGTGGCATTCGCGATATGATACGTGCCGACAACAAGGCGGCAAAGGCTGCAGGTTAGTTGCGGCGCCACAAAGAACATAAAGGAGAGTTAGAATTGGAACCGGTAAAAGTAGGTTTATTGGGTTTGGGTACGGTAGGCGGTGGTACGGTGAACGTACTGCGACGCAATGCCGAGGAAATAGCCCGGCGTGCCGGAAGGGGTATTGTGGTCAGTAAAGCCTCGGCACGTGATATTAGTAAACCTCGCATTTGCGACACCTCCGACATCGAATTGTGCTCCAATCCTATGGATGTGATCACCGATCCGGACATTCAAATTGTGGTGGAGTTGATCGGCGGTGAAGATCTGGCCCGCGATTTGGTGATGCAAGCCATTTCCAATGGCAAGCATGTGGTGACCGCCAACAAAGCTTTGATTGCCAAGCACGGCAATAAAATATTTTCCGCTGCTCAAAATCAAGGGGTGATGGTGGCCTTTGAAGCCGCAGTCGCCGGCGGCATTCCCGTTATCAAGGCGGTACGTGAGGGTTTAGCGGGTAACCAGATTCAATGGTTGGCCGGCATAATCAACGGCACCGGGAATTTCATTCTCACCGAAATGCGTGATAAAGGCAGTGATTTTGACGATGTGCTGGCTGAAGCACAACGCCTCGGTTATGCCGAAGCCGATCCCACTTTTGATGTGGAAGGCATAGACGCGGCGCATAAGCTGACCATTCTCGCTTCCATTGCGTTCGGAATTCCTTTGCAGTTCGACAAAGTGTTTACCGAAGGTATTCGCAATATTACCCGGGAGGATGTGGAGAACGCAGAACAGTTTGGTTATCGCATCAAACATCTGGGTATCGCCAAGAAAACCGAAAACGGCGTGGAAATGCGGGTGCATCCCACACTGATTCCCGAACGCCGTTTAATTGCCAATGTGGACGGGGTGATGAATGCCGTGTTGGTTAAAGGGGACGCTGTGGGTCCCACCTTGTATTACGGTGCCGGTGCGGGTGCCGATGCTACGGCATCCGCTGTGGTCGCTGATATTGTGGATGTGGTGCGAACGTTAACATCCGATCCGGAAAACCGGGTACCGCATTTGGCATTTCAACCCAATGCCTTAACGAATATTCCGGTACTGGGTATGGAAGAGGTTACCACGGCTTACTACCTGCGTTTGGAAGCCCAGGACAAACCCGGCGTATTGGCCGAAATAACCCGGATTCTGGGTGACAGCCAAATCAGTATCGAAGCTATTTTACAAAAAGAGCCGGCTGGAGTGGATGAAGGCGAAACCGGAAACGCCACCATTATTATGCTGACGCATAATGTACTGGAGGGCAGTATGAATCAGGCTATTGCCAAAATAGAAGCTCTGAAAAGCATCAGTGGCAAAGTCGCGCGTATACGTCTGGAACACCTGTCCCGCTAATTATCAAATATTTGGAAATAACAAGGAAACATCATGCCATTTCGACCTCGTTACACCGGTCTGATCGATAAGTACCGTGATCGACTGCCTGTTCATGACGATACCCGGGTTATCAGTCTGGGAGAGGGTAATACCCCATTAATTCGTCTTCATAATATTCCGGCTGCAACCGGCAAAGACGTGGATATTTACGTCAAATATGAAGGACTGAATCCTACCGGCAGTTTTAAGGATCGGGGTATGACCATGGCGGTGACCAAAGCCGTGGAAGAGGGCAGTCGCGCTATCATTTGTGCCTCTACCGGCAATACTTCGGCGGCAGCAGCGGCCTATGCGGCCCGTGCCGGCATCACCGCATTTGTGTTGATACCCGAAGGAAAAATTGCCATGGGTAAGCTGGCTCAAGCGATGATGCACGGCGCAGTGGTGATTCAAATTAAAGGCAATTTCGATGCCGGTATGCAATTGGTTAAGGATGTGGCCACCGAAGCGCCGGTGACGATTGTGAATTCCATCAATCCCTATCGTCTCCAGGGGCAGAAAACAGCGGCTTTTGAAATATTGGAGGAATTGGGTACGGCGCCTGATTATCATTGTTTGCCGGTTGGCAACGCCGGTAACATCAGCGCCCATTGGATGGGCTATAAGGAATACCACGAGCATGGCATTGTTAATAATCGTCCCGCCATGGTGGGATATCAGGCTTCGGGCGCTGCACCGTTTTTGCGTGGTGCCATGGTGGACAATCCCGAAACCGTAGCGACGGCTATTCGAATCGGTCATCCTCAAAGTTGGGATAAAGCCTGGGATGCGCAAAAAGACAGCGGCGGTTGGTTTGATGAATGCAGTGATGAAGAAATTCTGGCCGCGCAGAAACTGTTGGCGCAAAAAGAAGGCGTTTTTTGTGAACCGGCTTCCGCTACCTCTTTAGCCGGTGCTTTACGGGATATTGCTTCCGGTAAAATCAAAGAAGGTTGTAAAGTGGTGTGTACACTGACCGGACATGGTCTGAAAGACCCGGATACCGCCATTAAACAAAGCACCTCTCCCATGATTACTGTGGACGCCACCATGGACGCGGTAAAAAAAGCCATTTTAGATAATATTTGAGAGAACCTCTGATTAATTATCCAGGAATAAAACCGAGGTTTCTAATCCGACGTGCAATTTGAACTTCTTCACAGCGAGGGTTTAGCCCGCCGTGGACGCTTGAGTTTTCCCCGCGGTGAGGTGGATACTCCCGCGTTTATGCCCGTTGGGACCTATGGCACGGTAAAGGCCATGACTGCCGAAGAGCTGCAAGGTATGGGTGCCCAGATTATTCTGGGCAATACTTTCCACCTCATGCTGCGTCCCGGTACGGAAATCGTCCGCTTACACGGCGATCTGCACGATTTTATGCATTGGCCCGGCCCCATTCTGACGGATTCGGGCGGGTTTCAAGTCTATAGTCTGGGTGCGTTGCGCAAAATCTCGGAGCAGGGCGTCACGTTTGCGTCTCCGGTGAACGGTGACAAAGTGTTTATGGGGCCGGAAGAGTCCATGGCCGTGCAACGCGAACTGGGTGCGGACATTGTCATGATTTTCGATGAGTGCACTCCCTACCCGGCAGATAAATCCCAGGCGGCAGAGTCTATGCGTTTGTCTCTGAGGTGGGCGGAACGCAGCAAGAAGGCTCACGGCGACAACCCCGCCGCTCTATTTGGCATTGTTCAGGGTGGTATGTACGAAGACCTGCGCCTGGAGTCGTTGCAGGGCTTGGTCAAACTGGGTTTTGACGGTTATGCCATTGGCGGTCTTTCTGTTGGCGAACCTAAAGAAGAGATGTTGCGAGTCCTGGATTGTACTGCGCCGAAGTTACCTCAGGACAAGCCGCGTTATTTGATGGGGGTGGGCACGCCGGAGGACTTGGTCAACGCCGTCAGCCGGGGTATTGATATGTTTGATTGTGTTATGCCCACGCGCAACGCCCGCAACGGTCATATATTTACCCGCTATGGAGATATTCGGATTCGGAACGCCCGCTATCAGCGCGATACCGACCCCTTGGACCCCGATTGTGCATGTTATACCTGTCAACACTACAGTCGTTCCTATTTACGCCACTTGGATAAAGCCGGGGAAATTCTGGGTGCTCGCCTCAATACCATACATAATCTCTATTATTATCAGGAACTCATGCAGGGTATGCGACAAGCAATTGCACAAAATGGTTTTGAGCAATTCGTGAATGAGTTTCATCGGCAACGCCGCATGCTATGATAAATAATTAATAAAAACAAAAAGATATGATATTTTTCAGAGACAGTGCTGGAAAATGGCCGATTTCGGCCTTATGTGCAAAGCAATAGCGCTCACAAAAACAGCCTAAGTATGTAATAATAGCGCGCTTTCCGGGATATCCGGAGACCCGTTAAAGAAATTCAATATAAATCGAGAATTAACCCTAAGGTAAGGAAGGTCTATGAGTTTTTTTATTTCAGACGCAATGGCGGAAACCGCACCGGCACAAGCGCAAGGTGATCCTTTCGGCCCATTGCTCATGATGGTTTTAATCTTTGTTTTGTTCTATTTTTTATTGATTCGTCCGCAAGCTAAACGAGCCAAAGAACACAAGCAAATGGTTGAAGCGCTGGCCAAAAACGATGAAGTTGTGACCAATGGCGGTATTCTGGGCAAGGTGGTTGAAGTGGATGAAAGCTTTCTCACCGTGGAAATCGCTGACAATGTAAGAATTAAGGTACAACGTCAGGCGGTGGCAACCTTGGTGCCCAAAGGTACCTACAAAGCTTAATAACCTGGGGCTCCAAGCACTCGACTTTAGGACGCTCTCTTTATTTTGAGTCACTGAGATTCGGAAAACAACAATGCTAAATCATTACCCGCTTTGGAAATACATTATTATCGTTGGCATACTGGTTGTGGGTTTGTTATATGCCACTCCCAATATATACGGTGAAGATCCGGCCTTACAAATATCCGCAACTCGCGGTGCCGAGGTTTCCCTGAACACACAGGAAACAGTACGCGAAGCATTGCAGGCGGGGGACATCAGTGTTCGGGGTATGACCCTGGAAAATTCCCAATTATTGGTGCGCTTGACCAGCGAAGACGATCAATTAAAAGCTCAGGATTTGGTTAACAAAGCGCTGGCTCCGCCGGAAAACGAAAATCCCAAATACATCGTGGCGTTAAATTTGGCACCGCGCACTCCCAATTGGTTATTGTCCATCAATGCCTTGCCTATGTATCTGGGCCTGGATCTGCGCGGTGGTGTCCATTTTCTCATGGAAGTGGATGTGGAAACAGCGATCAAACAGGCTGAGGAGCGTTACATCAGTGAGTACCGTACCTTGTTGCGCGAAAACCGCATTCGCTACAGCAAGATCGGCCGGGTTGCGGATATACCGGGGGCCGTGGAAATCGGTTTCAAGAACGCCGATGCTCGTGATAAAGGCGAGAAAATTATCCGCCGCGAGTCTGATTTGGAGTTAAGCAGCGTCGATCAGGATGATTTGTTTTATATTCGCGCCACCATTAACGAGAAGCAAAAAACGGAAATTCGCTCTACCGCGGTTAAACAAAATATCACCATTTTAAGAAACCGGGTAAATGCTCTGGGGGTCAGCGAACCGTTGATTCAGCAACAAGGTATCAACCGCATTGTGGTGCAGTTGCCGGGTGTACAAGATACGGCACGGGCCAAGGATATCCTGGGTGCTACGGCGACTCTGGAGTTTCGTTTGGTGGAAGAAACCGCAGATGTACAAGAAGCGGTAAAAGGCAAAATACCGGCAGGTACCCGTCTGTATCCGCAGCGCGATGGTGGTCATACGGTGTTAAAGAACCGGGTTATGCTTACCGGTGACTACATTATGGATGCTTCTTCCGGCATAGATAATAATGGCAGCCCTGCTGTCTTTATTACTCTGGATGGTCGAGGTGCCAACATTTTCAGTCGGGTTACCGGCGAAAACATCAAAAAGCTTATGGCGGTCGTGTTCATCGAAACCAAGGTGGAACGCAAAGAGCAGGAAGATGGCACGGTGGTCAAAACCCGTCGCAAAATTGCTGAGGTTATCAACGTCGCCCGAATTCAGGATCAACTGAGTAAGCGGTTTCAAATAACCGGTTTGGATGATACCTCGGAAGCCCGTAATCTGGCTCTGTTATTACGTGCCGGTGCTTTGGCGGCACCCATTGAAATTGTGGAAGAGCGTACTGTAGGGCCTTCGTTAGGCAAAGATAATATCAGTAAAGGTTTCATGTCCGTCATTATCGGTTTTGTTCTGGTGTTGGCTTTCATGCTCATGTGGTACAAAGGGTTCGGTTTGGTGGCCAATATGGCGCTGGCCTTTAACCTGGTGATTATCATTGCGGTCATGTCTATATTCCAGTTCACGCTCACTCTACCCGGTATTGCCGGGATTGTGTTAACTGTGGGTATGGCCGTAGACGCTAACGTACTTATTTTTGAACGTATTCGTGAGGAAGTGGCCAACGGTAACAGTCCGCAAGCGAGCATTCACGCCGGATACGCCAAAGCATTATCCACTATTGCGGATGCCAATATCACCACATTGATAGCGGCGGTCATCCTGTTTGCAGCCGGTACCGGGCCAATTAAGGGTTTTGCCATTACCCTGGCCATTGGGATCGTCACGTCCATGTTTACAGCTATTATGGGTACACGAGGTGTGATTAATCTGTGGTACGGCGGTAAGCGGGTGGAAAAACTATCGGTATAACGGCCCGATTTCCAGCAAACAAAATATAGACGCGAACCAAATATAGGATAAAAACATGCATCTGTTTAGTAAAGTACCTCAAATTGCTTTTATGGCGCGACGGCAAATTTCCATGATCGTCTCTCTGGTGCTGGTATTGGGATCCATGGTCAGCCTGGGTGTTCAAGGGCTGAACTTTGGCCTGGATTTTTCCGGCGGTACCCTAATTGAATTAGGCTACAAAGAAGCAGTGGATATCACCAGAACCCGGGACGGCTTGGCCAAAGCCGGTTTTGATGATGCTGTCGTCCAACACTTTGGTACAGCGCGGGATGTGATCGTACGGCTGGCTCCCAGAGAAGGCGTGAGTGAGGCGGACTTGAGTTCGAAAGTGATTAAGTCCCTGGAAAACCTAGGTGGTGAATTCGAAACACGCCGGGTGGAATTTGTGGGTCCGCAAGTGGGTGAGGAACTCACTGAAGACGGTGGCTTGGCTGTGGTGTATGCACTGATTTGCATTTTTATTTACGTGTTTTTCCGGTTTGAATGGCGTTTTGCCCTGGGGGCGGTTATTGCCTTGTTTCATGACGTGTTGATAACCCTGGGCATTTTTTCCGCATTTCAACTGGAGTTTGATTTGACCGTGCTGGCGGCTTGTCTGGCAGTAATCGGTTATTCACTTAACGACACCATTGTGGTTTGTGATCGTATACGTGAGAACTTCCGTAAGATGCGCAAAGGCACCAGCATGGAAATTGTGGATGCCTCATTGAATCAGACTCTGGCACGGACTCTAACCACTTCTGTAACTACGTTGCTGGTATTGATTGCCTTGTTGTTTTTTGGCGGTGAATTGATTCGCGGATTTTCCATAGCCTTGATCATTGGTATCGTGGTGGGAACCTACTCCTCTATTTATGTGGCCAGCAGCAGTGCCTTGGCATTGGGTATCAGCAAAGCCGATTTGATGCCGGTTAAGAAGGAAGGTTTGGAAGGCGAGGAAGAGGGTGCAGACTACGTGCCCTAGAGCGAGAGGCGGTACAAAACGAATTGGAATGACTAACTACGGGATGCAATATGTTCAGCAAAGATATGACCATAGCGGGTTTTGACGAGGAATTGTGGCAGGCCATTCTGCACGAACAAGACCGTCAGGAAGAGCACATCGAATTAATCGCTTCGGAAAACTACACCAGCCCACGCGTCATGCAGGCACAGGGTTCTGTGCTGACCAATAAGTACGCTGAGGGTTATCCCAAAAAACGTTATTACGGCGGTTGTGAAAATGTGGATGTGGCTGAGCAGTTGGCCATCGATCGTGCCAAACAGTTATTCGGCGCCGATTATGCCAACGTACAACCTCACTCCGGTTCCCAAGCTAATGCAGCGGTATATCTGGCACTGTTACAACCGGGCGATACCATTTTGGGTATGAGCTTGGCCCACGGAGGGCATTTAACCCACGGTTCTAAAGTGAATTTTTCCGGTAAGCTGTTTAATGCTATTCAATACGGTTTGAACGAGACCACCGGTGAAATCGACTACGATCAGGTCGACGCCTTAGCGCGCGAACACAAACCCAAAATGATTGTAGCCGGATTCAGTGCTTATTCTCGTGTGGTGGATTGGCAGCGTTTTCGCTCCATCGCCGACGAAGTGGGGGCTTATTTATTTGTGGATATGGCTCATGTGGCCGGCCTGGTGGCTGCCGGGGTGTATCCCAGCCCGGTGGCGATAGCCGACGTCACCACAACCACCACACACAAGACCTTGCGTGGCCCTCGCGGCGGCTTGATTCTGGCCCAAGCCAATCCGGAGATCGAAAAAAAGCTCAATTCCTTGGTGTTTCCGGGTACCCAGGGGGGGCCTTTGATGCATGTCATTGCAGCCAAAGCCGTGGCGTTTAAAGAAGCTCTACAAGACGATTTTAAAACCTATCAACAGCAAGTGGTGCAAAACGCCAGAGCCATGGCTGATGTGATGCAGCAACGCGGTTATAAAGTGGTATCCGGTGGCACGGATAATCATTTGTTTTTATTGGATCTGATTGATAAAGGCATTACCGGCAAAGATGCCGACGCCGCTTTAGGGCGCGCCAATATCACTGTGAACAAGAACAGTGTCCCCAATGATCCCCAGTCTCCTTTTGTGACCAGCGGTTTGCGTATCGGTACGCCGGCGGCCACCACCCGAGGTTTTGGTGAAGCGGAAGTGCGGGATGTGGCCAATTGGATGTGCGACGTCCTGGACGATATCAATAACGAAGACACAATCCAGAAAGTGAAACAGCACGTACTGGATCTGTGCAAACGGCATCCCGTATACCGCGGCTGATATTGTTCGGGAGCGGTTCGCAGATTCGGACCTAACTTAAAAAATCCGTCAGGGTACCCTTATGCGTTGTCCATTTTGCGAAGCGGATGAAACCAAAGTTATCGATTCCCGTCTGGCGGAAGAAGGATTTGTGGTGCGGCGGCGGCGAGAATGTTTAAGCTGCAGTGAACGCTTCACCACCTTTGAAAATGCCGAATTGGTGATGCCGCAGGTGATTAAAAACGATGGTTTGCGTGAGTCCTTCAATGAAGACAAACTGAAGGTCGGTTTTTTAAGAGCCCTGGAAAAGCGACCGGTACCGGTGGATGCTATTGAATCGGCCATGGGACGCATCAAAAAACGCCTGCGCGCGTTGGGCGATCGGGAAGTCAAGTCCATTGTCATTGGTGAATGGGTAATGGACGAGTTAAAAAATCTCGACCAAGTGGCCTACGTGCGTTATGCCTCGGTTTACCGCAGTTTTCAGGATGTAAAAGCCTTTCGCGAAGAAATCGAACGCTTGGAACAGCAACCGACCCCAGAGCAAAAACAGGCGCAAATTTCCTTATTGGATGATGAGGAAAAGCGGTGAACGGCCAGGATGAGCGGTATATGGCCATGGCACTTCGTCTGGCCGAAAGGGGTATGAACACTACCCGGCCTAACCCGCGGGTGGGATGTGTGTTGGTCAAAGACGGTGAAATCGTGGGCGAGGGCTGGCATGAGCGGGCCGGAGAACCCCACGCGGAAATTCATGCTTTAAACCAAGCGGGCGATAAAGCCAAAGGCGCGGTAGCCTACGTGAGTTTGGAGCCGTGCTGTCATCAGGGACGCACCGGCCCTTGTTCTCAGGCCTTGATTCAGGCTGGAGTGCGCCGAGTGGTGGCTGCCATGTTGGACCCCAATCCCAAGGTGGCAGGTCAGGGGCTGGCACAATTGCATCAGGCCGGTGTGGAAACCCTTCATGGTCTATTACAGGCTCAGGCTGAGGAATTAAATACGGGGTTTATTTTCCGTATGCGCCACGGCCGGCCCAGGATCACCTGCAAACTGGCCGTAAGTCTGGACGGTCATACCGCCATGGCCAATGGCGAAAGTCAATGGATAACCTCCGAGCCGGCTCGATTGGATGTGCACATGCTCAGAGCTCGCAGTTGCGCCATCCTAACCGGTGTCGGAACCATACTCAGTGATGATCCCTCGCTAACGGTCCGCTTGCCCGATTGGGACCCGGAGTTTCAACCGCTACGCGTTATAATGGACAGTCAACTGCAGACACCGCCCAATGCACGTTGTCTGGCTTTGCCGGGACGAACGTTGATACTGACGCTGGGTGCCGGTTCGGATAAACAACGGGTTTTGGAGCGGGCCGGTGCGGAGATAGTGGCTTTACCTGCCGATGCGCAGGGACGTGTGGATTTGTCGACAGCAATGTCTCATCTGGGTCGGTTGGAGATTAATGAGCTAATGGTGGAGGCCGGAGCCGCCTTAAACGGTGCGCTTTTGGAGTCCGGTTTGATGGATCAGTGTGTGATTTATGTGGCACCTCATTTTATGGGCAGCCAGACCCGGCCCATGTTGGAAACACCGGCTTTGGGTACCATGGCGGATCGAGTGCAATTGGACATCAAGGAATGGCGTGCGGTGGGCCGGGATTGGCGGATTACCGCAGTACCCGAAGTAGAACCAAAAAAAAATGCAATGAGGAATTGATGTTTACCGGAATCATTCAGGCCGTGGGCAGTGTCAATGCGTGTCGCCGTGAAACGGGCGATATGGTGTTGAATCTGGATACGGGCAAAATGCCTATGCAGCATGTGCAACTGGGTGACAGTATAGCGGTTAATGGTGTGTGTCTGACCGTGGTGCGTAAAAGCGATAGGGGGTTTGATGCGGATGTTTCAGCGGAATCGCTGCAGAGGACGACCCTGGGTGAGATCCAAATCGGCAGTCGTGTCAATTTGGAGCAAGCCTTAACCCCAACCACTCATTTGGGCGGACATATTGTCAGTGGCCATGTGGACGGTGTAGGGGCAGTGTTGAAACGCTGGAGTGATGGGCGTTCGGAGCGGTTTCGCTTTGAAGTACCGCAAAATCTGGCTCGCTATATCGCTGAAAAAGGTTCCATTTGCATTGATGGTATTAGTCTTACGGTGAATTCAGTGGAAAACAACACCTTTGAAGTGAATATCGTACCCCACACACTGCAGGAAACCACGATGGGTGAATTTAAACCGGGAAGGAAAGTAAACCTGGAAGTGGATATAATAGCCCGATACTTGGAACGCTTGATTCAGGGGGGAGTCCTGGAATCCAAGGATGCCGGGCAGGGTATTACCCAGGCATTGCTGGCACAACACGGTTTTATAAAGCCCGTGTAACACACGTATTGATACGGTTTTTGAAGAAGTTATAAAGCAGACCAAACATGAAATTAAACAATATTGAAGAGATCATCGCAGACATCCGTGAAGGCAAGATGGTAATCCTAATGGATGACGAGGACCGCGAAAACGAAGGTGACATTATTATGGCTGCCTCCAAGGTTGAGGCGGTGGATATTAATTTCATGGCACGTTACGGTCGTGGTTTGATATGCCTTACTCTGACTCGGGATCGTTGCGAACAACTAAAGTTGCCGTTAATGGTGAATGATAATTCCGCCGCTTACGGTACCAATTTTACTTTATCCATAGAAGCGGCACACGGGGTGACGACAGGAATTTCTGCGGCTGATCGAGCCACTACCGTCCAAGCGGCGGTTGCGCCGGACGCGGGACCTGCAGACATTGTTCAGCCTGGACATATTTTTCCCATTATGGCGCAGCCCGGAGGGGTATTGACCCGCGCCGGCCATACCGAGGCCGGGTGTGATCTGGCTCGTCTGGCCGGACTGGAGCCTGCCGCCGTGATTGTGGAAGTGCTTAATGAAGATGGAAGCATGGCTCGGCGTCCGGACCTGGAGGTGTTTGCCAAGGAGTTTGGTTTAAAAATCGGTACCATTGCTGATTTGATCGAATATCGGTTGCAAAAAGAGCACAATCTGGATCGCATTGCTGAGTGTCAGTTAAAAAACAGCATTGGCGAATTTAAGTTAGTAAGTTATCGTGATCTCATCGACAATCAAGTGCATCTTGCCATTGTAAAAGGGGAGATCGACGGTGACACACCAACGTTGGTGCGTGTCCACATGCCGCACTATTTGCATGATGTGTTGGGAATGGAAAGACCCGACAGCGGTTGGCCTTTGAAGGATGCGATGAAACTCATCGAATCCGAGGGCAGTGGCGTTATTATCATGTTGAGCCAGCAAGACGCCCAAGAGGGCATGGTAGAGCGCATAAAAACCTATCAGGCGGAAGATGAAGGCCGGGACATGCCGCACCGGGAACCCAGTAACGATCTGCGTATGTACGGTCGCGGTGCGCAAATTTTGCTAAACCTGGGCGTGCGCAAAATGCGGGTCCTCAGTGCTCCCAAACGTATGCACGGTCTGTCCGGCTTTGGGCTGGAAGTGGTGGAATATGTCTCCGGTTAAATCGGTATTTAAACCGGGCATCGGGTATTTAAAGAATAGTGTTAAAGAATTGAAAGAATCGAGGAAAATCAATGACAATCCAAAACCTTATTGAAGGCGAATTGGTGGTACGGGGTTCCAGCTTCTGTATTATTGCATCGCGTTTTAATGACTTTATTGTAGAAAATCTGGTGAACGGCGCCGTGGATACCTTAAAGCGTCATGGTGCTGAAGACAAGGATATCACCCTGGTGCGTATTCCCGGGGCGTTTGAAATGCCTTTGGCGGCCAAACGGATTGCTGCGAAGGACCAATACGATGCCATTATTGCTTTAGGTGCGGTTATTCGTGGTGGTACTCCTCATTTTGAATATGTAGCCGGAGAATGTACCAAAGGTCTGGCCTCCGTGTCTTCCGAGTTTGATATTCCAGTGGCCTTTGGCGTACTCACTGTAGACACCATTGAGCAGGCGATAGAACGTGCGGGCACCAAGGCCGGTAACAAAGGGGTGGAAGCCGCCCTTTCCGCTATTGAAATGGTAAACGTTTTGCGGTTGATCAGTTAATCGGTCTCCACGAGTTTTGTAATCCCCTTTTGTGATCCCCTACTATGGGGTAGCAGGTAACAGGTATGAGTAAGGCCAGAAGCCTCGCCAGAAAACGTGCGGTACAAGCACTGTATATGTGGCAAATGACCGGTCAGAATATTTCTGATATTGACCAACAGTTTGTGTTGGAAAACGATATGGATAAAGTGGATATGGAGTATTTCCACGAATTGTTACATCGTGTTCCTGCGGTGGTGGATGAACTGGATACCCATATTGAGCCGGTGCTGGATCGCCCATTGGCTGAGTTGGATCCGGTGGAATACACGGTAATGCGCATCGGGGTTTACGAACTGCAGTTCCGACTGGATATTCCGTACAAGGTGGCCATCAACGAAGCGGTGAAACTGGCGAAAACGTACGGTGCAGAAGAAGGTCATAAATACGTCAACAGCATTCTTGACCATATAGCTCGCAAATTGCGCGCGGTGGAAATCAAAGCCGCTGCCAATAAGTAGAGTTGGCAGTGTCTTCTACGCTTTCATCATCCTCATCGTTGAACGAATTTCAATTTATCCGGAATTATCTCAAGCAGCGCAACACTCGGCCGGATGATGTCATTCTGGATATTGGCGACGATTGCGCCATTTTAAAAGTCCCTGACACGAAACAACTGGCTGTTACATTAGACACCATGGTGGCCGGAGTTCACTTCCCGGAGGCTGCATCGGCTGCTCACATTGGGCATAAATGTTTGGCAGTCAGTCTTAGTGATTTGGCCGCCATGGGAGCCGAACCGGCTTGGGTCACTTTGGCCTTAACCCTGCCGTGTTTGGATGAGACTTGGTTGCAAGATTTTTGCGACGGGTTTTTCAACCTCGCTCGTCAGTTCAAGGTGCAGCTGGTGGGTGGCGATGTGACCCGTGGTCCACTCTGTATTAGTACCCAGTGTCATGGGTTTGTGAGTCCGGGAAAAGCTCTACGCCGCGACGGTGCCGGAGCTGGGGATAAAATATATGTCAGCGGGACTATCGGTGAGGCAGCCTTGGGTTTGATGTTGATGCAAAACCGTTTGTCGTTGCCACAGGAGTTAAAGCAACAGTCAGATCTATGGTTACAACGTTTGAATCGGCCGGCACCCAGAGTGTCTTTGGGTATGGCGATTGCTGAGGTGGCTTCGGCGGCGATCGACATATCCGATGGCTTAGCCGCAGATCTACAGCATATATTGGCGCAAAGCGGGGTAGGGGCGGTAATTCATGTGGAGCGAATACCTTTGCCGCAGTGTTTGCCTGAAGTATTTGAACGTGTGGGGGGGTGGGAGACCATCATTGGCGGAGGGGATGATTTCGAGCTTTGTTTTACCGTATCCCCGCAACACGAAGTTGAGCTATTGCGCGTCGTTCAGGGGCTGGATTGTGCCATCCACTGCATTGGTGAAATACAGCAAGGGGATGGTTTGGAGATTCGGGAAAACGGGCAGACGATTGAATTGCAGCGTGCCGGATATGAACATTTTACTAATTGAATGCATATGAAACGCAACCACGTCCCCATCAATATTTTTAAAAACCCCATCCATTTCTTAGCTTTCGGGCTGGGTAGCGGATTGTCACCCTATGCGCCGGGTACAGCAGGTACCCTGGCTGCAGTTCCCCTGGTATGGTGGATGCAGCATTTATCCCCGTCGACCTACGTGCTGTTAACCGCACTGTTTTTTTTGCTGGGGATCTGGTTGTGTCATGTGACCGCCAAGGACATGAATGAACACGATCATTCCGGCATTGTCTGGGATGAGTTTGTGGGTTATATGATTACTATGTTTGCAGCACCACTCGGATGGATGTGGTTGTTTGTCGGATTCCTGTTATTTCGGTTTTTTGATGTAGTCAAACCCTGGCCGGTATCGGTGTTGGACAAAAAGGTTCAAGGCGGATTGGGAATTATGTTGGATGACGTTATGGCCGGAGTTTATGCCTGGCTGGTTATGTGGATTGCTGTGTATTTCATGGGCGCTAATTGATTACACGGTAGAGTGAAATAGTTCCTTTTGGAGTTACGATTTAACTCTACTTGATGGAATAAGCAAAAAACGCTATTCCAGCTTACAAACATCGCAAATTGTGGAATTGAAACGACGTTGTGGTATAACGATTAGGGCTGTTTCCCTCTGCTCGTGCTTTTTGCGACAGTATAAAATGAGGTTCTTCGCGTGAACAAATTCAAGTCACCCATTGGAGTTATTTTTCTGTTCTTTTTAATACCATCAACCGTATCAGCCGGTGGCTCTCTATCCGCCACACGAACCCAAATGCGGTTCAGCGACACCGATTTCATTTTGAACGGTAATTTGCTTCGTTTTGATTCCGGTAATGTGGAAGGTGCCCAGTTGGATTTCCGATATCAATTTAATAACGGACTGAGTGTTGGTGCCTCCTTAAACGTCAGTGACTGGGACATTGACTACGATCAAGCCAGTTCTTATGGCGGCGACGCAAATGTTTATCAGCGCCTGGCGGTAGGTCAGATGAATTTCCTGCCGAAACGCGTGGTTCAACCATTAATCGGTGTATCTATAGGTCAAATGGAAGTTAGCGTACACTCTGCAACCAGCGTTCGCTTAACAGGCATAACCCGGTCATTCTACGGTGGTTTTGAAGTACGACCCAGAAGAAAACTGGGTTTGGAATTTAAATATCAACGTTCCTATGCGGATTTGGACGATGTTAGCGGCAATGAAATGAAGACAAACTATGCTATGTTGAGTGCTTCGGTTAAAGTTTATTTTTCCAGTCGAGTGAAAAATAATGACAGCTGGAACCCGGTTCTTGACTGATTTTTTACAATGAATGAATAGTGTAGGGCGGATTCGGCTCAGAAATCAGCAATACAGATGATGTCACGCATGGGGGTGCTTACAAAGCAATCTCTATGTACATATCACGAAAATTTCAAATTTTTCTAAAAATGCAATGGGTGTGATATGATTCGCTGCCTCAGGATAAAATCTCTCGAGGGACGCTATGAGTTTAATTCGCCAAAAGGCAAGAGCTGGGCGTTACTTTCTTGCTGGTACATTATTGATTTGGTCGTCCACTGCATTTGCTATCGTCAACATGGAAAGTTTGCACTTGGGTAAGCCCGTTGTTGGGTTTTCGGGCGAATTTGATGTGACGGCAGATGCCGAATACGGAAATACAGAAAAACAAAGCGTGGGCACCGGGATAAAGCTGCAATGGGCGCAGGAAGGTTATACCAGTTTCGTGCTTGCCGATTATGCTTACGGTGAAAATGCAGGGATAACCAACAAAAACAAATCCTTTGTTCATGTGCGGCATATTCGCGAATTGGGAGCGAAATTGTCTTGGGAGGCGTTTTCTCAGATATCCAATAATGAATTTACCCGGCTGAATTTACGTGCCTTACTTGGCGGTGGCTTACGTTTAAAGCTTACTGAGGATAGTACACAATCTGCTGTGTTCCTTGGGCTGGGAGGTTTTTATGAAAAAGAAGAACTGGATATAAGCAGCTCCGAAGGCGACAGCCGCCGTTCTGCTCTACGCGGTAATTTGTATTTGGTTGCCAAGTACCCGTTTAATGAAAATGTATCCTTGCTCAGTAGTACTTATTATCAACCAGACCTGGGTGAGGTTTCAGATTTTCGGGCTATCGAAAATGCTTCTTTGGTTAGCAAGCTTAGTCAGGATTTGTCTCTGAAATTAGGGTTGGATATCCAACACGACAGTAATCCGGCCCCTGGCGTAGAACACACCGATGCTGGATTGACCATAGGGATTTCTGTCAGTTTTCAATAGAACTTATATAGCTGTTAACTGGTTTTCTCTCCGATTCTGTCAACGTGGTGTAGGGCCGGCTTTTTTAGCAACGATGAGATATTCCTTGGGTTCAGCTGGGTTTTGTGTTTTCGTAAGAATGTGTAAGTGGTTTTGAGCGATGATTTTTTCCAGATCAGAGATGTCCAAACATGCCACGTAAGGAACCCAACCGGTTTTACTTATCCCGCGCATAACCTTGAGTAGTAACGGGGGTTTCGGTCCTGCGCAAAAGGTCTTGGAGATGAATACTCCATCGGGTTTCAGTAGCTCTGTAATTCGCTGTAGGGCAGTAACGGGATTTTCCTGTAGATGTAATATATTAAACGCAAGAATGGCATCATAACCGTTCGGTTTCAGCTTAGGGCTGTAGAGGTTAGTGTGTTGATATTGAATATTCTCAATACTTTGGCCGGCAGTTCTTTGTTGAGCAATCTTCAACATTTTTTTAGATATGTCGATTCCATGAACGTTCGAGACTTTGTCCGAAATGGCGATACTGTAGGTTCCTGTACCGCAGCCAAAGTCGAGTACGCAATCTCCGGTGTTTAAGTATCTGCGAATGCTTTCCACCGTTTCATTGAAAGCTGCTTTGTTTTCAATGGGCTTTGCGGCATATCTGTCAGAAATCGCGTTCCAGAATATTTCATACTTGAACACAAGAGCTCCTTTGCTTGGTTTGTTGGTGGACATCATCGTCGTCAAGCAACAATAGCAGCAGATTGAAAATTAAGGAAGTTTAGTCGGTACTGAAAAACACGGGTGATGTAAGCGTGATTAGAGTGATTCTAATTAAACAAGTGTTCCCTGTCGCCGATATTGCTTTTAGTGGTTTTGTATTTCGATGGACACTATAAGCCCAGCTTACTTCCTGAGGTCTGTTCGATGAAAAAAATTATACTAACTCTATTGTTGATGACTTTACCCATATCGGTTTTCGCAAATTACAATCCGGTTTTATTAAAAAAAGGAATAGAGACCGCTCCTATTTTTAACGGTAGTGGTTGGTCCGATAATGGCGGAATGTCTAAGCTGAGTACCACGGTGCCGGGTCTAAAAATCTTGGTTTTAAAAGAAAATGCAGCTCTGACGATGCGCTTGGAAAATGATGCTCAGCTAGGCGATACCGTAAAACGGTGTGAACAGTTGGCCTTCATCGGAATGACCCCCGATGCCGATGGTAAGAGCGCAATAGTCGATATGGTTAACAGTGTTACAAAAGACGGCCCACCCAAAAACTTGACTCTTAATGGTGTGGAGCTGGTAGTGGAGTACGTTACCATAAAAAGACTGAAAAAGGCTGTATTCAGTTGTTCCTTATCTGCTAAGTAGCCGGTTAAACGCCAAATATATTCTGGCGCGTGGCTACTAGATGATCCGTCCCTAAAATCCCTATCCGATATAGTCGATTGCAAAGCTGGAAGCCGCGGCGGTTTCAGCTTTTTTATTTATTAAACAATAAGATATAGTGTGCATGTCGGCCTGATGGATGTAGCGGTTTCAAAACGGACTCCGTTTGTGGTCTTTTCAACCGTGTACCGGATCTTGTGGAAAGCCGGGAGATTATTCAATACACTAAGGGTCCTCTGGCCGGCTCTATGAGTGGCATTTGCGACCGGAATCCGAGGTTCCTATCCGTGCTTACAGGAAACGACATATGAAGCGTGTTTTGATTTCGATTGTGGTAATCATGGCTATGGTTCCAGCTTTTGCGCATGCCTTTGATGATTATCGCCAGGGTTTCATTGCGGGTCTGGGCTTGGGTAAGCACGAAAGTGACGTTACCAATACAGACAATTTGCTGGGGTCCAGTGAAGTACAGTCTGTAGACGGTTCCAGTCTGAGTCTGCGTTTGGGTGCTGGAGTTGTCGATAGTGTACTTGTGTACTGGTTTATGGATTTAAGCCGTCACGAAGAATCAAATGTCATCACTGGCACAAATCACGATATGCTGGTCGGGTATTCCGGTTTAGGCCTGTCCGTTTATTTTACGCCACGTTCGACATCGCTTTATTTCAACGGCGCAGTGGGAGTGGCCGCGGCGGTGGACCCCGCTAAGCAAACTCGTTCCAACTTATACGAATATCAAGGTACCGGACATACCTTAGGGGTAGGGCTGGAATTGGGTGCCGGAATGAGTATCGAATTGAATCGGACCACCATAATCATGGAGCATAAGGATAATGATGGGACATTTGTCGACCAAAACAAAGACTTAGAGACCACGCGCATTTCGTTCGTTTACACCTGGTATTGAGTTTCCTGCTTTCTCTCTCCTTGGAATATTATCATTATATTATATAAGTGAATTAAAGCGCCCAGTTTTGAAATGGGGCGCCCTGTCTGCGTTATTTTCCTAAATAAAATCGTGGTTTTTGACGATAAAACTAAGATTCGAGATGGTAAAAAAATACTTGCTAACGGGGTCTTAATGTTAGGTAAAAATCGGCAGGATGCAGTACCTGGAGTGGAACGACGTTCCTCGGAGCGCGATCCGGCATTTTTGGGTGCAGTGTTGAGTACTGATGCCGGTCGCTTTCCCTGTATAGTGCGAAGTTTTTGCATGGGCGGAATCTATGCCGTATTTACTGATGGTATTCGGCATGATTTAAAAGCGAATACATCTGTGGATCTTCAGTGTTCCATTCCGTCTACCAGTGGTACCCAGTCACTACTCCAGTTTCAGGCCCAAGTGGTCCGGGTGGATACGCACAGCGTGGGATTGTCATTTGTTAATCCTAATATGGAACGACTAACGCTTTTGCAACAGGCCGTCAAACAGGCCAGGCATAAAGCAGAGCAAATGCAGAGGAATAAAAAAGCCAAACCGACAGGAATCGACCAAAGAGCAATCACTTCAAATCGCCAGTCATTGATTATTCGTTGTAATAGTATTTGTAATGAATTTGCGCCAAAGATAATCCGACAATTTTTGAAGTCCATCGATACTGAGCTGCGCCAACTGGCACAAGTGAAGCGGGATGTGGCTGTGCAAAATTTGTATCTGGAGGGTAGAGACGAATTAGCTCGGGTTCAAAGCAAAGTCAGTCAGGAATTCACTGCCTTGATCCGTGGGGATTTGGCAGGATTCAAACCCACAAAGGTAGCAAAAGCCTCGGGTGAGTTAACGCTGACCTTGATGGAACAAACGGTATTTGACAATTGGTTGGCGGATACTGTTGTAGTTGACAAAATCGAGGAAAATAATCGCAAAGCGCTTGTAGATTTGGAGCAGCGTTTGAGTGTTTTATGGGCAGTGGAAATTGACAAGGATAGCAACCCTTATCGGCCTGGGTTTTGGTTAGGCATATTTCGAGACATTATTAAAGGGCTGGGTTTGAGTAAAGAGGTCAACTCGGTTTGCAATAAAGCCTTTGAACAATTGCTGTTGTCTGAGTTGGGTCATTTGTATTCTTCACTCAATAATTTCCTGATCAAACAAAAAGTTCTTCCTGTTATCGAACACAAAGTTAAAGTGGTAAAGGCGAAAATTCCGTTTGCAGACCTGGAGGAATCCCGGGAATCCATAGAGCACAATGTGCATGAACACGCTGCCTTGGAAATCAAGAGGGAATCCACTTTAGAACCCAGCGCGAAAAATTCGGCAAACACTACGGAAAAAAATGCAGATACAACCACAGGCAAAACCACAGCAAAAACCATAACCACAAAAAATTCGGAAATCCAAACGGTAAAAGAAATTCCTGTGGGCAAGGATGCAGCCGTAAAACTGGAAGTCGTGGATCGGAATACAGCTCCGGAAGGGTCCAACGTAGCAACTGATACCGGTACTGCTGAAGCTGATATTGATAGGGAAAAGGAGCGTGGTAGAGCCATCAGCGATAGTGGTTTGTACTTCTTGATCAGCAGGCTATATGGTTTACAGCATGAGCTTGGGCTCAGTCAGGATAACCGTTGGTTTTCTTTTCAACAATCCACAGACGGAATGGTCCAACGCAGCGAGCTTTGTTCGGTTTTACGAGCACATGCCGCGGAAGAGCCCTTGGAGAAATCCGCGCTTAACTTGGAAGACTGGGTGGTGCAGGGATTAGAGAGGGGTGTGGAAAAGGGTTTGAATAACTGGCAGGCTAAGGAAGCTAAAAGGATAAAAATCGGAGCCAGGGAAGCCAGCATTATTCGGTTTTCAAGTCGTTTATTCTCCGCGTTAACTTTGGATTATCGTATCTCTGAAATGGCCCGCCTGTGGATTAGAAGGCTGCAGTTACCGGTCTTAACCTTGACGTTGGAAGATGAGGCGGCATTGTTTTCCGGATCTCATATAGTACGGAAAGTACTACAGGGTTTATCTTGCTTGGAGTTATCCATACAAGCGGGGGATGCAGAGTATAACAATCGATTAGTTGCATTGCAGGATTGTTTGGAAACCCTGGTATCCGGCACCGGTGATAGGAACAGCGCTTTTGTCAAAACAGACGAAGCACTGAGTCAATTGCTGCCTATGCAGAAAAAAATATATCGGGAAAACCTGGATTCGGTGGTACGAGCCTGTATTAAAACCGGTGAGTCCTCTACGGCTAAATTGAATCCCAAAACGCACGCTAAAGCCAAGAAAATCATTAATCGTTTGAAAGGGGGAGAGTGGTTCCATTTTCAGCTGACCCCGGATACGGCAATGAGACTTCGTTTAGCTTGGTATCCTGAGAATATGAGTTATTTTGTTTTTATTACCCCAATGGGCGTAAAAAACCGAACCTTATCCGTGTTGGATCTAGCCCAACGATTGGATTCGGGTGAGGTTTCTGTGAGTGCACATTTTGTTAAATCGCCGGTAGAAACGGTATTGTTGGAACTTCTTCAGGGCATGCATACCGAACTGTTGCGTACTACTACGCACGATATGTTGACGGGGCTGTTGAATCGCCAGGCGTTTGAAAAGGTCTTGGAGCAAGCATTGGATCAAGTGAAGTGTCAGGATAAAAAGTTTGTATTTTGCCATATTGAATTTGACAATTTTAAAAGCATTAATGATCAATGCGGATACTCCGGTGGTGACAAACTGCTAAAACAGGCAGCGGAGAAATTGCAGGAGTTTTTAGGTAACCGAGGTGTCACAGCCCGATTGAGTGGTACCGAGTTTGCAGTATTATTAGAGAATTGTTCCGTGGAAGAGGCCCTGGATCTTGGTGAAAGTCAAATCAGAGCATTTTCATCGCACCGTTTCCATTGGAAAAATAAAGAGTACCGAATCTCAGTGAGTATGGGTATGGTGCCTGTGAGCAAGGCCTGGGAGAATGCGGAGGGATTGATGAAAGCGGCCGGCTCCAGTTGTGCCTTGGCTCGCAATATGGGAGGTGGACGTTTACAACTGTATCATTCGGGACATAGTAAACAAGCCCAACACAGCCAGATGTTGCAATGGATTAGTGAACTGGAAGATGCTTTGAAAAACGATAGGCTGGGCTTGCGGGTTCAAAGAATCCAGCCCACCGGTTCGGATACAGCAAAGCGTCGATACGAAGTGTTGCTGACGGCAAGCGACAGTAAAGGTAATGATCTGTCAGTACACAAATTTATCAAAGCAGCCGAATGGTACAACAAAATCTCTCAGATTGACCGTTGGGTCATTAAAAGCGCAATGCAGTGGATGGTGCAACATACGGAGTTGCTGTCTAATATTGACAGCTTGTCTTTGAATCTATCGGCTATGTCGCTGAACGATGAAGATTTGGTTGCTTTTGTAGAAGAACAAATGTTAACTACAGGAGTTAATCCTCGACAAGTTTGTTTTGAAATAACTGAATTAGCCGGTATACAACCCCTTTCCGAAGCCGCGGAGTTTATTGACCGGATACGACAAACTGGATGTAAATTTGCATTGGATGACTTTGGAGCCGGGTCGTCTTCATATGCTTATCTTTCGCAATTACCCATTGATTACTTTAAGGTGGATGCGGGGTTTATTAAAGAATTTACCCGCAACAAAAACTCTTATGCTGTCGTGAAATCGATCTGTGAAATAGGGCGCTATTTAGGGAAAAACGTTGTAGCTGAATGCGTTGAAGATGAAAACACCATGGAGATGCTCATACAGGCCGGTGTGGATTATATTCAGGGATACGCGGTAGAAAAACCCATATCGTTGACAGACCTAACAGATAACGGAAATTTTCCGAAGTAAATCCAATTCAGTGGGATCCGGGTAACGCCGGAAACGGTATCGTAACGGGGTAAAGTCGGTTGTTTCGAATAGATGCGGGATGTTTCGAAATGCAGTTGACCAGTTAGTAACGATTTTCTCATCGGTGAGCGGGTCGAAAAACACCAAGGTATCCGCCCTGGGTAGCAGCGTGTCCACATCTTTGGTTACCACGCTTAAGGTTTCATAGAAACCGGTTTCATCGTTGGTGCTAAGCAGGCAGGATGCGGTGAAAATATCCGCTTGTTTTTGATACAAGTAGCTACACAAAATATGTTTCTGTGCTTCGTAGTTTCTGCTTTTCCAATATTGATTCAAGTTGTACAGGGGTTTGCTGATTTCATCCTGCTGTTGTGGAAAATGCTCCAGTGTAAAATTATTGAGTGTGAGCGCGTAGCCAGTGATAACTTTAGGTTCTTCATCCAGTGCTTTGCGGGTGATTTCAGCCAAGTCTTCGATCCCTTGAGCGTCTTTAGATCCAGTGACGAGAATAGTGTTGCGTGTGGGTAGGGTGATTACCGGATCACCAAGCAACTCCAGGCGATGAAACAGTTCAGGAAGGAATATTCGGGAAGCATCATAATCATCCTGCCATTGAGATATGTATAGGCCGGGTTTCAAGCTTTCAAAGGGTTGATAACTGACTTTGCGGAGATTGTCCTGTGCCTGGGCGAATGCTTCATCAAAATCGATTTCCCATTTGGCTAACGTGTCTTTTCCCACAATTGCCATACTGTCCTTGTAGTCAAAGATTAGCGTTTTATATAAACAGGGACTGATGGCTTGACGGGCTGAGGGTAAAAGGGAGTTTCCGCCTAACTCAGATAATAAGCGCAGGTATTCCCATTCTTCCGGTTCTCGAATTCCGGGATAGATGCGGGATTGTGCCTCGGAATAGGATTCCGGTAGTTCTTGTGCCGCCATACTCAATACACTCTGGGCGAACTGGTGCAGAATTTGCTTTTTTTCTTTTCCGTAGGAAGCACAGTATTGTTTGTACGCATTACGCAGATACCAATGTTGGCTCCACTCATCATTGACCAAAAACTCAATACTAAAGTCCGGTTCGTTCAAGCGAAATTCGAATTCACAATTGTTTTGGCGCAGCGCAACAGTTGCCAGTTTTGCAAACTGTTTTTCGGTGGGATTAGATGAGAAGAAACTGAAGATTCCCATGATACTGCCTTAGAACCTCTGCGACTGCGCTTTGTTATGCCGGCATGACGGTGCGCGGCGTTGTGTGAATTTACATAGATTTAACAATTTCTCGGCTTGTTGCATTGGAATTTGCCGATAATTTGGCATTACTCGTTCAAGCGTAGGTAGACATGGCTAAAAAATATACAGCAAATGGTGTGTATTTTCTATTGCTTTTAAACTTGTTTGCATTTAATTGCTTCGGCGAATCGTCGCGAACTACAGAAAAAATTCAACTAAAATGGGCAGTTATACCTCAATTTTCAAGTACCACCACCCAAAAAAACTGGACTCCTTTTGTGGGATATTTGGAAAAAGTCACTCAAACTAAAATTCAACTACTGGTGTATGATGATTTTTCTTCGTATAACAAAGACTTACAGAGTGGCGTGCCGGATTTGGCTTATGTGAATCCCTACAATGCGCTGCAAGCCAGGCGGAACCAAGGCTATATACCCATAATTCGTGATGCGGCTGGGAAATTATCTGGAATATTGGTGGTACGTAAGGATAGCGGCATACAACGATTGGATGAGTTGATGGGGGCAGATATCGCGTTTCCAGCGCCAACCGCTTTCGGGGCCTCACTGTATCTAAGAGCACTTTTGCAGTTTCAATATAAGCTTAAATTTAATCCGGTATATACCGGATCCCATGGCAATTCCTATCGTTCAGTTTTGTTTGGTCGGGTTTCGGCCGGTGGTGGTGTGATTCGAACTTTGGAAGCGGACCGCCCTCAGGTCAGTGACAATCTGCGGATACTATACAAAGCACCTAGTACAACACCACATCCCATTGTGGTTCATCCCAGGGTTGATACATCATTGCGGCAACAGCTGGTGGCCACTATTCTCGAAATGAACAAAAACCAACAAAGTCGCCGGTTATTGCTTGCGGTAAAGATTACCGAATCCATGGCAACCTCATATAGTGAATACGAGCCGTTGGAATTGTTACAACTGGATCAGGTTCAACAATAAAGGGCAAAACGGCATGGGTTGGTTAAGACAATGGTTTTACTCTCGCAGTCTATCGGTTCAATTGCTGATGAAAATCGGCACCACTCTCTTACTTTGCATGAGCCTGCTGATCTATTTTTACGGCAATAAGCTGATTATAGAAGAACGTTTGTCCCATATCCAAAGATTGCAATTGTTGAGCGCAACTATAGCCTCAACGCTGTTGCCTATGATGATTCAAAAAGACTATACCGCCATTGAAAAGTATTTGGTAACTGCAGCAAGAAATCCCGAATTGTTGAACATAGTTGCCGTGAATTCAACAGGACAGGTAATTGGAAATGTGCATCGTATCGGTTTAGAGGCATCATCAAATGGGCTTGTGGTCCCCGACTATTCTCTACAAACCATAAAAACTCCAAAAAGAGATTCCGTCGCTGACAATTTGGTGCAGGAATATCCGGGAGGTATGGAGATTTGGCAAACGGTTGTTAATGGCCCGTTGGTGGGTTGGGTTAGAATAAACGTGAGTAATCGCCAGTTTCGGTTGATCCAGAATAGAATATGGTTTAGTTCCATTGCGATGAATCTTGGTGCAGCCCTCGTGTATATCGTGTTATTGTTTTTATTGATGCGTCGACCCCTGCGAATTGTGGAAAAGGCGGCGAAGTTTGCTGCGCGGCTGAGGGATAACAAAGGTGTGAAGATGGTTGTGAAACCATCGGCAAAGGAGTTGGACGATTTAGTTACTTCCTTGAATTTTACTTCTGAAATTTTGCAGCAACAGGAACTGTTGATCCAGAAAAAAACCGAATCATTGGAGCAAGCACGGGAACTGGAAGTGAAGGCCAATTGGGCTAAATCCGAATTCCTTGCCAGTATGAGTCATGAAATCAGGACGCCTATGAACGGCATATTGGGCATGCTGACCTTACTGCGTGAGACGGAACTGGATACCCGCCAAAAGGATATATTGGATACGGGATACCAATCCGGAGAATATTTGCTCGCGCTCATAAATGATATTCTTGATTTTTCTAAAATCGAATCGGGTAAAATCACACTGGAAGCGATCCCTTTCGATATGAGAAAGTCAATCGAAGGGATGATGGAATTGTTGTATGCGTCAGCTCAAGCCAAGGGTTTGGAGTTACTCTTGGATATGTCACCACAATTTCCCCGTATGTTGGAAGGGGATTCCACACGCTTTATTCAAATTGTTACCAACTTGACCAGCAATGCCATTAAGTTTACCAACGAAGGAGAAGTGGTGATTCGGTGCGAGCTAAGGCAGTCTGAAACCGGTAATTGCAACATCTTAGTTGAAGTGATCGATTCCGGAATTGGCATTGACCAAGGTAAGCTGTCTGTGATTTTTGACTCCTTTACTCAGGCCAACAGCAGTATCACTCGCGAGTATGGTGGCACAGGCTTGGGTTTGGCTATTTCTAAAAAACTGGTCCATTTGATGGGAGGGGATTTAGCTGCGGAATCGGTTGAAGGCCGTGGCAGCCGTTTCTGGTTCACGGTACGGATGCCGGTTCATACCCCGTCTTCGTTACGATCTTCAAGCAACCGGAAAATACTTTTACTTTTGGACAACGCGCGGCAGGCTGACATCCTTCAACGCTTCTTTCAAGACGCTCATCTACAATGTGATCTGTGTACAGCGGACAACTTGCAACAGCGTCTGAAGCAACAATATGACGTGTTGGTTGCCGATATTACGCAAGGCGAGGCGATTTCCGCATTACTGCAAAGTGATTTCGCCCAATCAGGGCAACGATTGAAAGTGATTTTGCTCAGTAAGCTTAGCCTTGATGATAAGCCGCAAATGTCTCTGGTAAAAGTGCTTCATAAACCGGTTAAATCTATGCAATTATTGGAAAATATTCTTGGTAAAGAATCGTTTGCAGAGACTCCCAAGGAATTGGCGGCTGCAAAAACGGGAAAGGGACTAAAGGGATTGGTTGTGGAAGATAACCGGATCAACCAAAAAGTGGCGGTGGGGATGCTGGAAAAATTGGGTATGCGCTTGGATGTTGCCAATAACGGAGTTGAGGGGTTGGCTGCGGTCAAAATTAAAAAGTACGATATAGTATTCATGGATTGTAATATGCCTGAGATGGATGGATATGAATGTACTCAAAACATTCGGATGTGGGAACGCGATACAGGTGCCCGACGAGTGCCCATTGTTGCCATGACGGCAAACGCCATTGACGGTGATCGCGACAAGTGTCTGCAACAGGGGATGGACGATTACATAACTAAACCCATAAAAATCGATCAGTTGGCGCGCCTATTGGCTGTGTGGGGTAAAGACAGTTCCAACTCGGATGTCGCTTGAGCATTTTTTACGCAAGGTTTTACAAAGTTTCACCCTGTTGAGGTTTATATAATATTTGTGAGAACCGATAGTTAGCTAAGTCTACGTGGTTTATGAACCTGTGCTTGAGTTTGAATGCATAATGCGAAATACAAGCTAATATTCTATGGGGCAGACTGGAAAAACGGATAGTAATCAACAAATAGTGGATGTCAGCCAAACAAAACTGCGAAAATTCCCAATGACAAATAAATTAGAGGACAGACCAAGCGGGCAAAAGCCAAAATCCGGGCAATATCTGGTACTTTATGTGGAAGATAACCCTGCGAATTTGCGTCTTATGCAACAAATCATTCGTCTACGTGAGGATCTAAAATTGATTCACGCCGCGTCGGGGCAGATGGCCATTGATATGGTTGAACAAGAAAATCCGGATTTAATATTAATGGATATAAACTTGCCGGATATTGATGGATTTAGCGCTCTGTTTATTCTGAAAGATAACGAAAGCACTAAGGACATTCCGGTGATTGCAGTGACTGCGAATGCCATGCCGGACGATGTTCAAAGGGGAAAGGATGCCGGCTTTTTTGATTACATAACCAAACCCGTCGAATTGGACCGCTTGTTGGAAAGTGTCGACAAAGGTATACGGTCGTTAGAACAATGAAAAACCTATGGGAAAGCATATTATTGGCCGCGGGGGTTACTGTCGTTTGTGGTGGAGTTTTGCTTTATTGGAGTTCTAAGTACGAAAATAACCAGTACCAGTTAGAGCGCACTTGGGGTCAGGCATTGGCCCAATCATTGGCTATCTCGCTATCCGAAAAAACGGCAAACAAGGATAAGGTAGATACTACCGAATTGAACCAGTTCCTGAAAGAGATCGTACAGACAAATCCGTATTTGCAATTCGCTTACCTTGAAACCCAGGGGCATGAGATTATTGCCCAAAGTTCCCCGCAAGTTCGACACAGTACGGTTGCCGGCGATTCAGGTCAGGTTTTGCAGAGGCCCGTCGAATGGGTTGCGGCCAGAGTGGTTATCCCGACAAATTCCCGCACGCATCTTAAGCTGGGCTATGTTTCCGGTTTTATTGCACGTGGCGAACCGAGGAATGGTACGGACACACTCCTGCTGATTACGGCAATAATCACTATTTTTGTTACGGTGTTGTTTTGGAGTTACACTTTACGTCGCAGATCACTGCAAAAAGTGGATTTACCCGAAGAAGCTCCGGAAACACAAGTTGTAACGGCCCCCGGCCTCATGGCTACGCAATCGTCAACGGTCGGCGTATTGACGCAGGCTACGCCTCCACTCTCAGAGCAACCGACTATTGCAGATCCTTTCACTGAACAACTCTCCATTACACAGCTTTCCACCACCCGTTCAAATGCAACCGTCATTGATCAGTTGAATCGAAATGATGAATTAAATAGTGGCGATGAACCCGAAACAATCCCCGTGAATAAAGTTCTAGTTGTGGAAGATAACCCTATCAACCAAAAGCTGTTGAATCGTCAACTGAGTTTATTGGGTGTGGATTCGGACCTGGCAAACAACGGCCATGAAGGTCTGCAGGCTTGGATGCAGACAAAGTATCCCCTGATTCTTACAGATTACAGCATGCCCGGTATGAATGGTTTGGAGTTGGCCGGGATGATTCGTGAAAAAGAAAAATCCGGTCAAGTGCGCACTGCCGTGGTTTTGGTCAGTGCAAATGTGATGGAGGAAATCGAGTTTAACAACGATGATCTTATTGATGACTTTATCAACAAACCTATTGAAATGGCTGTACTAAAACAGGTTTTGGAAACATATTTGCCCAAGGTTGGTGCTTCTTTTACAAGGCAAAGTATGGTACAGGAGAAAAAGATTGAATCCGAACAACACATCGATTATTCGGCATTGGAAGATGTGGTAGGAGTCGATTTTGGTATTCAGGAAGAGATATTTAAAATTTTCTTAAGTAACACGCCCAATACTTTGTGCGAGTTGCAAACAGCGATAGCGGGGCAATCTTCGCTTACTGCTAAGAAGCTGGCGCATAAGTTAAAATCCTCTGCCAAAGCAGTATGTGCCACTCAGTTAGCAAACAGTTGTGGTATTTCGGAGCGACAGTTGCAGTTGGAAAACTGGGATGCAGTGCGATTCAGTTTAGATCAATTGAAAATGGATTTTACAAAAACCGTGGAAAGCATTCAAAGCTATTTAAAAAACGGTGGCACGCAGATCAAAAAAGCAACTCCAAACCTGCCCACTGATTTGAACAGCGTCTTAATCATTGATGATGACGAAACAACGTTGAATCAAATTGCGGCGATACTCGGCGCATTGGGTGTTGATACTGTACATAAGGCCGCGTCTGGTCAGGATGCATTACGGTTACTGAATAACAGCAAAAAAATAGATATGCTCTTGTGTGATTTACAAATGCCTGGAATGGACGGTATCGAATTTCTACGTCATGTATCCAATAGAGATTATCGGGGTGGATTAATACTTATTAGTGGTGGTGACAAACGTGTGCTTCGTGCTGTTAGTGTATTGGCACAGGAACATAAGTTAAATATTCTGGGAGCACTGGCCAAACCGGTGACCATTTCCAGTATCTCGGATGTTTTAACAAAACAGGATCATTCAAGTGGCCACAGACCCGGTCCGCAAGCGCGCATCAATCCGAAAGATATTCGTAGAGCCATAGCTGCAAATGAATTCAAAGTATATTTTCAGCCAAAGGTGGTAATAGCAACACAGCAAACGGTTGGGTTTGAAGCTTTGCTACGCTGGCAACATCCGGTTTATGGCTTACTGGAACCCAAGAGCTTTATTAGTGTTGCAGAAGACAGTGGACAGATTGATGCGTTTACGCCTTTGATCATCAGTCATGCTTTACGGATGTGTAAAAAATGCGCTGCATTGGGGTGTGACATTAAAATATCCGTTAATCTATCTGTAGACTCATTAAACCGTTTAAGTTTACCGGAGGAATTTTCTAAATATCTGGAAAACGAAAACGTCGATAATTCGAATATTATTGTCGAGGTTACCGAGAGTCGTATTATGGGGGATATAACCGTACCTTTAGAGGTGCTGACAAGAATGCGACTAAAGGGTTTTGAGTTGTCTATCGATGATTTCGGAACGGGATATTCTACTTTAGAACAACTGAAACGAATTCCTTTTGTGGAGCTAAAAATCGATCGATCCTTTGTCACAGGGGCAACAAAAGATCAGGATGCGCGCGCAATATTGGAATCCAGCGTCAATTTGGCAAAAAGTTTACATCTGGCAGTAGTGGCAGAGGGTGTGGAAACGCATGACGATTATGAATTGGTTAAAGCCATGGGTTGCGACATTATCCAAGGGTATCTGATATCCGAGCCTCTGGATTTCACCTCGGCGGTTCGTTGGTTACAATCGCGGTCCCTACAGCAAAGCAAACAGCCTAACGGCGTGTTGCTGACGCATTGAAGGTTATAGTCCATGTTCTTAGTCAAGTTATTGCCAATCCCGTTCAGCATCGTGACCTTGCTGATTGTGGCTGTCAGTGCGGAACTCCAGGTCTGGGAACTGGTGTTGTTGGGCTTGAGTTTTCTGGCTTTGGGTTTGGTCGCCTACCGTAAAGAGAAACCTGCACCCATTCCCTCAGGTGAACAGGTTTCCAGTGAACTGGCACTGGAAATTCGATCAACGCTGCAATACATCAAGGCAATTACACAATCCGAATGGGTTCCCATAGCGGATTCTGTTAAGCAGATTCAAGGTGTCTCTCATGATGCGACGGGAAAATTGAATCGCAGTTTCAATGGTTTGAACGAAAAAACTGAGCTACAGAAGGGTTTGTTGAGCTCCATAATTGATCAATTGCAACCAAGTAACCCGGATGAGGAACAAATAACATTTGAAATGTTTGCAAAGAGAATTGCGGACACTTTGGGAAGCTATGTAGATATATTAGTGAATGTCAGTGACAAGGGAATACAAGCGGCCATAAAAATGGAAGATATGGTGAATCGGATGGACAGCATGTTTAAGTTGTTAAAAGATGTGCAAAATCTATCTGATCAGACTAACCTTTTAGCATTGAATGCCGCTATAGAAGCTGCCAGAGCAGGCGAGGCAGGACGCGGATTTGCTGTTGTGGCGGATGAGGTGCGAAATCTCTCGGTTCGATCACGAAATATCAATGGGCAAATTGAAAGCCAAACCGGACTGGTAAAGGCTACTTTGTATGAGGCCAGTGCAATCGTCGGTGAGGTTGCTTCCCTGGATATGAATCTGGCCATAAACGCCAAAGGTAACCTTGAGAATATGATCGAAGAGTTGGAGAAAATTAACAATTCGGTATCAGAGGCACTGGATAAGTCCTCGATTTTGGCTTCCGGGATACGCGAAGATGTTGGTATGGCGGTAACGGCCCTTCAGTTTGAAGATGCGGTGAATCAACTAACGCAATATGTTTTAGAACACGTAACGGAAATGATTGAAAAAATTGACAGTCTTCCGGATCAAATTCCATCGGTAGATTTGTTAGTACAGTTAAGGGAATTTAACGGCGTCTTAAACCGTTATACCCTAGGCATGAAAAAGAATCGGGCAGTTAGTGCATCTTGCATGGCTGAAGGTGATATTGATTTATTTTGACAGTGGAAGAAGATCATGAGTGTAAGAACCAATGTATCTGATGACGGCAAGATTCTGTCTATATTGGTAGACGGTAAATTCAATTTTAGCATTTTGTCTGAGTTTCGTAATGCTTATACTGGAGACTATGGGGCTATCAAGGATTATGTGGTGGATCTACGTGGTACCGATTCCATGGACAGCTCCGCTTTGGGAATGTTGTTGAATATGAAAAAACATGTGGACAAGAATGATAACGATATTAAAATTGTAAACTGCAAACCCGTGGTGAAGAAGATTTTGATGATTGCGCGGTTCGATAAAAAGTTTAACATTGAGTAATGTAAGAACACACTATCCATATGAACATTCTGGTTGTCGATGATACCCGCCTCAATCGAACGTTTCTCAAGAAAATACTAAGCAAAAAATACAATGTCATTGAGGCGGAAAACGGTCCTAAAGCCATAGAGATAGTACAAGAGCAGGATGTGGATTTGATCCTGATGGATATTATGATGCCTGGTATGGATGGCAGAACCTGCGCGTCGAAAATTAAACAATTGTCTGGTGACAACTACATCCCCATCATATTTGTAACCGCCCTTACCGCCGAAGAGACTTTATCAAAAGCCTTGGATTCCGGCGGTGATGACTTCATTAGTAAACCCGTCAATTTGGAACATTTAGAGTCAAAAATAGCTGCGCACCGTAGAATCCGTGAGCTTTATATCCAACTTCAGCATACCAATAAAAAGCTTTTAGAGAACAATATGCATTTGGAGCGAGAGCAGGAGTTGGTAACATACTTTTTTGATAATGCCTTGAGCCACAGCTATCAAAATCCGGATTGCGTTCGCCACCACATATCACCGCAATCGGCCTTTAACGGAGATGTCTTGTTTGTGGCGCGTCGGCCCATGGGGGGTATATATGCCATTTTGGGTGATTTTACCGGACACGGTCTATCTGCAGCCATGGGTACCGTGCCGGCAGCGCAGACATTCTACAATACCACCAAGCTCGGTCTTCCCATCAGTGAAATTGTTCGGGAGTTAAATAAACATTTATTCGATTTGTTACCTATTGAAATGTTTCTGGCGGCTGTTGCTGTGGAAATTGACGTCGCAAAACAGATTATGACTGTCTGGAGTGGCGCCATGCCCGCCGCCTATATTGTTAAACAAAAGCAATGTGAAATCATCCCAGTCCAGTCGCAGCACCTTCCTTTGGGGGTTGTTCCCGACGAAGAGTTTGATATGGCGGTACAATTGTTTGAACTCGATGGTGATGAAAAATTTTATGTTTTAACAGACGGTATTATTGAGGCCTGTAATGCTGACGATGATATGTATGGTGACCAACGCTTGCAGTCTATTTTCGAACAGTTTCATGAAGATGTCTTTGATCGAGTTCTTGGAGACTTAAAGAGCTTCAAGCAAGGTACAGATCAAGATGATGATATTTCTTTCCTGGAAATATCCATGGAACATTTACCGGAAGAATTCGATATAGACGAAAAACCTCAATATGTAAAACATGTACCCGTGAATTACCAGTTCCTGCTCAATACAAAAGAACTTAGAGAAAATGATGATCCGGTGACGGGAATCATCGATACCATTGCAGTTGTACCCAATATTCGTTTCAATCGCGATATCTTACACACCATATTGTCTGAGTTGTATGCCAATGCTCTGGAGCATGGTGTCCTGGAACTGGAAAGTGTTGACAAAAATACGGAAGAAGGGTTTTATCAATATTATGAAAATCGGCGTCAGCGTCTAAGCCAATTGGAGCATGGATGGATCAGAGTGTTGGTAGACTACATACCTGACCCTGACAAAGGAGATGAAGTGATTTTGCGTGTTCAGGACAGTGGTGGCGGTTTCAGGAGCAGCGGTTTGGCCGGGGTATACAGTGACCTACCTTCAGGGAGAGGTATAATGCTGGTTTCCAATGTATGTGAATCCATACAATACCTGGGGAGCGGTAATTTGGTGGAAGCTGTGTTCCGTTGCGCAGCCTGAATGAGGAGTATATTTCCGGGAGTCAAGTGACAGCGATAAAGAGGGCCGGCGATACGCCGACCCTTTTTCAATATAGCTTATTTAAATTTACTGATGTCAGCGTAGTAGGCTTTAGCGCCCTTTTTCATAAAGTAGTATTCTTTTATACCGTTGCGTTCCAAAGCATATTGTAACCAGCGTACTTGTTTACCTACCTCGTCGTAAATAAATAAGGCCTTCTTGGATGTTTTGGCTTTTTGGATAAACTTTTCCAATGCTTTCTGATCATCCAAGCTTACCCACCGCTCTTTACCGGGATAAAATCCGACACCGGCGCGTTGATATTTATCCCGGATATCCAGAACCATGGAGTTCTTGTCCATATCCAATATTTTTTGACTAAAAGCATCGGGAGAGAGCAAACGTGAAGAATATTTCTCCGCGCTGATCAAATCATTGGGACGAACCGGCGATTTACCCAATAATTCGGTTTTATTCGGTTGGGCCATGGCCCACTCAAATATTCCGGCATCAAAGGCGTGAACATCTTTGATACCGGCTTTTTGTGCTTGATCAGCTGCCAGGTAAGATTTATAACAGGTACGCCCGTTGCAATAGAATACCACCGGCTTATTGGAAGTGGCTTTGAGTTTTTTGATTTGTTCTACAAAGTCTTTTGCCGCAATAGGAATGTTGACTGCACCTTTGAGTTTTAATGTGTTGAACTCATAGCTGGAGCGGGTATCCACTACAGTGACTTGATCCAATTGATCATTGAGTTGACTCAGTTCCATTACTGGAACTTTAGGAAACTCCTTGCGACCGGGGAATTCCCCGGGTTTGGCCCACAGTTGTGTGGAAATAAGCGTGCATGCCAATGCAGCAGCTATCGCTACAGATGAAAACCGCATATAACTCCCCTATAAAACTCACGTTAATACTAAGATATTTTAGTTGCACCTGTATCGCCGTTTAAGGCAAAAGCTTTAGCAAAATATATTTAGTAACAGATCAAATTATGGAACTAAAAATATTGGCGGTATAATCCCACAATAGTAAAAAGGCAGAGGGGGAGTCCAGTGACAGCTGCGAAAAATTGTAACTTGCTGAATATTATTAATATATTGTGTGTTTTGGGTATAGTTGTCAGCATCACTATGGGTAAACACGCGACGGCAGCCAATTCCCCAAAGGCTTCCGGGCTCATGAGCGTTGAAGAAGGTGATGCCTATTTCGAGATGGGGTTATATCAACAAGCAATCCAGGCTTATGAAAAATCCCTTAAAAGCGATAAGACTACCTTTGGGAAACAACATCCGGCTTCGGTTCGGGATAATGTGAAACTGGCTAAAGCATGGGTCAAGTTGCAAAAGCTGGAAAAAGGTGTGGGTTATTACAAAACCGCCTTAAGTGGTGCTTTAGCGAGTTATCCCCATACCAGCCCTGTGATCCGTTCCATCCGCATAAACCTGGCGGACACTTTAATTGCTGCCAATCAGATTAAAGCCTCCACTAAAATCCTGGAAGATGTATTGGAACAAGACGTTCAAGAACTGGGTTGGAAGCACGTTCGTGTCGCGTATGATTGGAGACGATTGGGAGATGCTTGGTTGTTGGCCGGACAGTTCAAAACGGCGTTAGACTATTATGAAAAGGCCTTAGAAAGCAATATACGGCAATATGGTAGAAATCATGCTGAAGTCGCAGCCCGGATGAGCAATGTGGGCCAGGCATGGGGAAAAATCGGCAATTTCATTAAGTCTGTCGAGTTTTTTGAAAAAGCCGAACACATAAATGTACAAATCCTGGGGGATCGTCATCCGCAATTGGCGACAGATTGGAGTAATTTAGGTCAAGCCTGGCACGGTTTGGGGCATTATGATCGAGCAATCAATTTCTTTGACAAAGCCGTGGAGAATCTATTGTTTAACTATGGTAAGTCTCATGCTGCGGTGGCCGAAAACTGGCGTTTACTTGGGGTTTCCTGGACGAAAGTAGAGAAATTCAGCAAAGCCATGGATTATCTGAACAAAGCCTTGGACAGCCATAAAAAACTTCTGGGAGGGCAAAGTCTGGAAGTAGCCAGAGATGAGCAAGCGATAGCGGAAACCTTGTTTCAGGACGGTAAAGTCAGGAAAGCCATGGATTCAATGCGCAAAGCCAAATCCATTTATCAAGCAAAGTTAGGGGCAATGGATTCGACAACCATTCATGCGCAACAACGGTTGGACTTTTTTAATGGCCAACTTTAGAAAATTCCACGGTGAGTGCCCGCTGACATGTCATCTGTTTAGAAACCGGAATCGGTTTATTCGTTCAAACCGGCGATCAACACCACCGGTTCGCATTCTCTCTCGGGTTCCTATTTTTATTGTTTGACCCACTGAGTTTCGGAAAACAAATAGCGCGTATTGCCATCCAAGGACACCTTCTCGGTCATGGATGCGGTGCCTTTACCGGTTCGTACCGGTGTGTAAACACCATTGAACAGAATTTCGGATTGTTGTTTATTGGCATCATAGCGAGAATCGAAGTAGCCGTCTCCGTTTAGATCAAAGTAACGCAAATTCTCAATGGCAATGGTATACGTGGCGGCCTTGCCATTACCGTCTTTTTTCACGGTAAACTCACCAAAACCCCGAATATTGACTCCAAAACCCATATTGTCATCCATTTCATAAACAAGAACTTCATTATGTTCAAGGCGTAGGGGATAGTTACTGGTAGTACTATTTTCCGGGTGAGTGGCTGTTACGGATAACTGGCGCTGGTATTCCACATACTTTGAATTGGGGAATGTGATTTTTTTCCATTCCTTGCTAAAGTCCTTGGCCATCGCGGGTATGGCAAACAAAACGATAATTACACTGGCGACTAAACGCTTGGACATTGAAACCTACCTTTAATTTTTACTGTTGTATTGTGTGTTGTTCGGTGTTCGGTGTTCGGTGTTCGGTGTTCGGTGTTCGGTGTTCGGTGTTCGTTGTTCGTTGTTCGGTGTTGCATTCCCCCTCGCTCAGATTCTTCACCATTCGCAGGGCGTGATGTTTTCCTCCATAGTACCGAGGAATGATTTGGCAGGCACTGAAATTGTGAGACTGATAAAACTGAATCGCCTTAAGATTAGATGCCTTTACATTGGCCTGAAACTGAGGCAGTTGGTAACGTTGCGCGATCGAGAGCATATCCCCCAGTAAGACGCTGCCTATACCGCAGCGGCGTACCATCTGATGGACCGCCAGCAATTCCAATTGTGCTTCTTGCCCATCCAATCGCATTAACGCAAATCCCATTACCTCATCGCCGGCGTTCAGCGCCACCGTCATTCGGTGTGATTCGGATCCCATGCAGTATTCCAAGCGGTGTTCGCTCCATCCCAGGTCCCCATGGTTGTAGAATCCCTGGCTATAGAGGGCGAGGATGTCTGCAATATGTTGCAGTTGCGCAGTTACAATTCGAGGGTTCTGCATTGCGGGCTGTGAGTGACCGGTCCTGACATTTCCAATAGCGGGAATATTACGTCAAAGCGGACCGCGAATGAAGTTTTTGGTAGCGGATTTTCCTCTCAAACCAGCCAATGTGACGTTGACTTTACAGTTGCATGCCGTAAGTCATTGATATTAAGTGAGTAAAAACCTTTGGCGCGGCACTAATATTGCTTTCTACAAGAACTAGGGATTTTGAGTACATGGAAGCTACATATGGCTATAGCCCCAAGGGTTGACGTATTAAGGATCAAACCCACTGACATTCCTGCGCCTCCACAAAGCAGTATTGCTTTGATTCGCGCCTGTGACGATGCCAATGTGGCGTTTGAGCAATTGTGCCAATTGGTACAGGCCAGTCCTTCCTTGTCTGCGGAATTGCTCCGATTGGTAAATTCAGCCTGGTTTCAAACACCCCAAAAAATTGACACGGTTGCCAAAGCCATTAAGTTAATGGGACAACGTTCCTTGTTGAATGTTGTACTGTGCTTAACAGTGAAAAACTTGTTGCAACAAGATCCTGAGAGTTGGAAGCAAACGGCCGTACTTTGGGAGGATAGTGTTCGGCGCGCAGCGATTTGCCGTCTTTTGGCGCAGGAGGTGGGCGTGAATCCGGAGGAAGGTTTTACTGCCGGCTTATTGCAGGACTTTCCGTTTATCATGATGTTCTATGTGAATCCCACAATGCAGCAACACGTCCCAGGCTTGCGTGCCTGCGATCCGGATCAGCGCTTTGATCAGGAAGTCAGCTTGTTTGGAATGAGTCACGTTCAGGTAGCTGAACTGGTAACCATCCAATGGGGGTTGCCGGATAAACTTTCCGAATGTCTGGTGAATCATCATGAGGTGTTGGGTCACCAGGCTTCTGTAAACAGTAAAGTGTTGTATTGCGCCGACTGGATGTGCGCCGTGTTTGCTGCCGCGGAGCGTGGCAAGGTATTGGAGCAGTGTCGTAGCGTGTTGAAAGAATTTCTAAACCTGGATGCAGGCAGTGTCAATGAAATTCTGGAACAAGTACCACCACAGACAGAACGGGTGGCACAAATGATGGGATTGAAGCTGCCAGTGCAGGAAAGTTTTGAGGATATTCTGCGCCAAGCCAATTCACAGCTGGCGGAGGCCAATCTCACCTATCAGGAGCTAATGTGGGAACTGGAAGCGGCGATTCGGCAACGTGATCAATTGGCGACGGAATTGGCACAAGAACTGGAGTTGGCACGTGAGATCCAACAAAGCCTGCTACCTGCCGGCGACCATTGTTGTGTCAGCGGAGTTAACATTCCCGCAAAAGAATTGTCGGGTGATTTTTTTGATTTTTTCAGCTTAGAAGACGGTTCTGTTCTGTTCAATATGGGTGATGTTTCCGGTAAAGGAGTCAATGCGGCTTTGTTGATGGCTAAAACGAGCAGTTTGTTTCGTTGCCTTGGCAAACAATTTGGATCTTTGGATCAATTAATGGCGGTCATTAACCGGGAGATTGTGGAAACATCCGTGCGGGGAATGTTTGTGAGCATGGTTGCAGGCCGATACCATCCTCAGAGTGATCAACTGGAACTGGTTAATGCAGGCAGTCCTCCAGGCATTTTTTTTCCTATGGAGGGCCAAGTGCGTGTACTCGCTGCCCAGACCCCACCCTTGGGAATTAGCAATAGTGTGGAGTTTCACACAACCCGAATGAGCTTGAACGGTGGGGTTTTGTATTTTTTTTCAGACGGCTTTACCGAAACAGGAGATAAAGAGTCCGCTATGCTGGGGGTGGAGGGTGTCATCAAGCTCATTCGGACATTCTCCGGCTTGCCCGCCACGCAACGCTTACAGGCTTTAATCCAGCGGGTGCAAGAGGGTGCTGAGTTTGCAACCCGATTACGGGACGACATGACAATAATAGTATTGGAGAACAACTGTGGCAGTTAAACCCGTACTTCGGTTTCGGTGTGGTGCCGGTGCTGATCAGCTAAGACGAATACGCGAAGCGGCGGCGGCGAGTTTGCATAACATGGGCTGCGATAAGGAAACAACAGATCAAATCGTGTTAGCCATTAACGAAGCAAGTATGAATATTATCCAACACGCCTATGGTAATGCTTGTTCAACGCATCCCAGACCGGAACTGATTTTAGAGTTATTTTGGGAGGATGCCAGTGTCAAAGTGTTGTTAACCGACTTTGCTGATCCCGTCGATCCCAATTCCTTGCAACCGCGTCCCTTGGAGGATGTCAAGCCGGGTGGTTTGGGATTGCACTTTATTCGACAAGTGATGGATACGGTTGTTTTACAGCATCTACCGGATGCAAACGGTAATGTGTTGAGGATGGAAAAAACCTTGAAACGGAAACATGGGTAAGACATCAATGCAATATAAGGTAAATACCTTGGGTTCCTATTCCATTCTCTATCTCAGTGGAGATGTGGATTTGCAATATTCTCCTAAAGCCAGGCAGGACTTATTGGCATTGTTAAAAAACACCAAACGCGTATTGGTGGATTTGTCAGCCGTGGACTACATCGACAGTTCAGGGGTGGCGAGTCTTGTTGAAGCGTATCAAGTCGCCAATCAACACCAAGGCGCTTTTGCCTTAGTGGGGGTTAGTGACGCGGCCTTGCAGGTATTGCAGTTAGCGCGTTTGGATAAAGTGTTTGATATTTATGATACCGCGGACCAGGCGGCAGCTGCCAAGGGATAGGATGCAATGAAGCAAGCACTGATGCTTATGGGGCAACGCAGTATAGATGCGTTGCAGGAGTTCGGTTACGGAGTGGCATTGAGCGCAGAAATTATGTACTGGCTGTTGTTGGGAAAGCTGCAAAAACAAAGTGTTCGCATGGACACGGTGGTGGTCGAAGCCATGCAGATTGGCGTGAATGCTATATTGATTGCCTCTTTGTTGTGTTTCGCCGTGGGTGTTATGTTGGCAATTCAAGGGATTGAAACACTAAAGGTGTTTGGGGCCGAGTCTCAGGTCATATTGGGCATAACATTGTCGGTAACTCGGGAGTTTTCCCCTTTGATAGTAGGCATCTTGGTTGCGGGACGTTCCGGTTCGGCTATTGCCGCACGTGTTGGCAGTATGATGGAGTCTCAAGAGATTGATGCCTTAAGGGTTATGGGAATCAATCCGGTGCGGTTTTTGGCAGCACCTATTTTCCTGGCCATGTTGATTATGTTGCCATTGTTGACTGTGCTGGGTGATCTCATGGGGTTGTTAGGCGGAGCCGTGTTCACTTCACTGGAACTCCATATGAGCCTATATGCTTATGCGCTACGCACTCTGGATATTATGAGTGCGGATGATCTGTTCCAAGGATTAGTAAAAAGCACCGTATTTGCGTTCCTGATTGCGGTGGTTTCATTGAGCAATGGTTTTCAGGCTCGCGGCGGGGCAGAGGGCATAGGCCGGGTCACCACGCGTGCGGTGGTCATGTCCATCAGTTGTATTATCTTGGCGGACATGATGTTTACTTATTTACTAAACCACTAAATTGAAACGCTATACCGTGACTTGTACCCCAACAATGACCCCGACCGCCGCTGTGCAAATCAGCCATCTGGATGCCTACTACGGTGATCGAAAAATATTGAGCAATATCAATATGACGGTAAATACAGGTGAAGTCATGGTGATTATGGGCGGTAGCGGCTCCGGTAAGAGTACCTTATTGCGCCACTTGTTGGGACTGAATACCCCGGTTACGGGAGCCATCATGTTATTGGGTGAAGATATTACGAAACTCGATGCGGTAGGGATGATGGCTTTGCGCAAACAAATGGGTGTGGCATTTCAAGGTGGGGCTCTATTTGGTTCCATGACGGTAGCGGACAATGTGGAATTGCCCTTGCGAGAACACACCAATCTGGATCGAAAGACCATGCAAATTATGGCACGTATGAAACTGGAAGTGGTAAACATGGCGGGACACGAGCATTTGTTACCGGCACAGCTATCAGGCGGTATGGTTAAGAGAGTCGCCTTGGCGCGGGCCATCATAATGGACCCAAAATTGCTGTTCTTTGATGAACCCTCTGCCGGTTTGGATCCGGTGGTTGCGGCCGAATTGGATGATTTGATTTTAAAATTACGTGACGCCATGAAAATGACCATTATCGTGGTTACCCATGAATTGGACAGTGCCTTTAAAATAGCGGATAGAATCACCGTCTTGGATAGAGGTGTAATTCTTTGTAGCGGAACGGTAGAGGAGGTAAAGCGGTGTCCTGATGAACGGGTTCAGGCTTTACTGACCCGAACCCCTGCGAATGAGAATGTTGATGCAGCAGATTACATACACCGTTTGACCCGCTAACTTGTGCGGGAAACCGAATAGCGGACCAGGAAACACGGAGAGTGACCGAGCAGTGAAAAGGGACAATATTAATTATTTGGCCGTAGGCGGGTTTATGGTCTGTACGATGGCAGTGTTGCTGCTGGCACTGTATTTGGTGTCGGGTCGAAGTATGGATACCCGGTCTTACTCCGCAGTTTATTCAGACGTGGCCGGTGTGGGGGTCGGAACAGCGGTCACTTATGGGGGCTACGTGATTGGGCAGGTCGCCGAAGTGTCGCCGTTACGAGTATCCGGAAAAACGGCATTTAAGCTGGACTTGATTGTTAATTCCGATTGGCAAATTCCAAAAGACAGCGTTGCGTCCATATTTTCACCCGGATTGTTATCTGAAAAAACCATAAACATTGTCGAAGGTGTCGATAGTGAAGTATTGCAACCTGGGGAGATGTTAGCAACGCGTAAGAGCAGTGGTTTGTTTGATGCTATGGACGATGTGGCTTTGGAAATTAAAGATCTTTCGGAAAATGGCATACGACCCATGTTGCAAAACTTCAGCTATAGCGTAGAAAGAATCTCACGACGTTTGGATAGTGTGGGTAGTGAATTGGATGGGGGAGTTCCGCGCTTGGTAAAAAAAACCGATATGCTGTTATCCACGTTGAACAAAACTGCCGATACCTTGGCGCGGACCTTAAGTGAAACGAACCAAAAACATTTTTCCAATATATTAACGAATGCCGACCGCGCCAGTGCTCAGTTAAGAGAATTGTCCGTGTCGCTGGGGGTGAGTGCGCAAAAACTGGACTTGTTGCTGGACAAATCAGCCGGTACCGTTAGTGAAAACCAGGAAGATTTAAGGAAGTCTGTGCAGAACTTGAAAAAAATCGTGACCAGTATCGCCAAAACCGTAGATTCCGTGGTTTACAATTTGGATACCTCAAGTCGCAATATTAATGAGTTCAGTCGCCAGATTCGTCAAAATCCGGGGCTATTATTGGGTGGCAGTTCTCCGTCAGACCAAGCGGAGGCGCATCGATGAGACGATGGGCAGTAATGTTTCTGCTAAGTTGTATTGTGATGGGTTTACCGGGGTGTATGTCAGCCGGTTCCGTACCGGAAGACTATTATTATCGCTTGCCGGTAGTAAGAGCGGATAACAAAGTGGTTAACGGAGCGGATCGCATCGCAGGGAACTATGCGGCGCTGGTACTTCAAGGTAAACTGGCTGTACATCCTTTGGATATGAGCGGTATTTACCGGGAACGTTCCTTATTGTACGCCGACAGTTCCACACCTTTGGAGATTAGACGTTACTATTATCGCCACTGGATTAACGATCCGGTTTACTTGATTCAGGATCATATGGTGCAATATTTACAGACAACCGGAGTCGCCCTGCATGTGGGTCGATATTCCGAGGGAAAACGGTTTCAATACAGTCTGACGGGGCGCTTGTTGGGTTTTGAGCGTGTTGTGGGGGCAGGTCATCCCGAGGTGGTAGTGCGTTTGGAGCTGGAATTCCAGTCTGAAGCAGGGGCTGAACCCCATTTTGCTCCTTTGATTGAAACCTATGAGGAAAGAATAGGCGTAGAGGGTGAGTCTATGCATGCCACTGTGCACGCGTACTCCAAAGCCCTAGTGGGTATTTATCAACGATTTCTAATCAGCTTAATTACGTCGCAACAGGGAGCGACCGCAAAGCTTTGAACCATGTATCCGGCTCTGACTTAAGGTGAATTACTTATTTATCTCTCCCAAGGATTCAAGCTACCCGGCTTACTTGAGGCTGCGTTGGGAAATGCTGCGCAAGCCCTGGGGGCTGCCGCTGCAGAGTGCCGAAGATGAATTGGAGTCATTGGCCTGTCATGTGCTGGCACAACAGCAATCTTCAGCAATCGGCGTGGGACGGATTCATGCGATCAATGAAACTGAATGGCAGATTCGCTACATGGCTGTTTTGCCCGCATATCAAGGCCAGGGAATTGGCAGGCAGATCTTAAGCCTGCTGGAACACCATGCGCTAGAGCAGGGTGCAGAGCAGATATTGCTGCATGCCCGGGAAAAAGCCCTAGGATTCTATCAGCAGCAACAGTACCTTCTGGTAAAAAAGTCGCATGTTCTCTTCGGTGAAATTCAACACTACGAAATGTGTAAATCTTTACAGCGACCACGTCGGAAGGGAGATTAGGGTTTGACTGTGCCCGGTTCCGGAGAAGGCAGTTATGTTCTGGTCCTTCGTTGTGATTCATCAATCAAAATCGCGGTGGGTGCCCTGGGATTGCTTACCTTTAACAAAGGTTACTATCTTTATGTAGGTAGCGCTTTTGGTCCGGGAGGATTAAAAGCGCGCTTGAAACACCATCTTGGTCAAAGTAAAAATCCGCATTGGCATATTGATTATCTGCGAAAAGAATGTGAGATGGTGGAAATTTGGTGGTGTGAAAACCCATTGCGGTTGGAGGATCGGTGGGTGCGGCTATTGGAGCAGCTAGGTTATCGTTCTCCTCATGCCGGATTCGGTTCCTCGGATTCACGCTCCTACAGCCATCTTTTTCATTCGGAGCAGGAGCCCCCCTTTGCATTATTTGAACGGCAAATGGCAGATGGATGGGTAAGTTGTTGGCGGTTAGCAGAGATTCCGTAAAATCTATTTATCAGCCAATTGTTTTGCGATACGCATTTGCTTTTCCCAATTGCCGTAGGCTTGTCCCTGCGCGGTGATTTCCAGCAGCTTCTTTTGAGTTTGTGGTGTCAGTGAACCGGCCGCACTGCTGCGAAACGGTGTGCCGGGTAGTGGCATAAAGGTGTGATTGTGTATTCTGGCCCCCATGTCTATCAAATTTCGAGCTAATTCCAGCGTGGCGTTAACATCTGCTGCGGTTTCCCCCGGCAATCCGAAGATAAGATCCACATTGGGTTTAAAATTGTATTTCACACAGAGTGTAACCGCATCCAGGATAGACTCTACACTGTGGCCTCGGCGGCACAGATCCAAAACCGATTGTGATCCCGATTGTGCACCGATGATTAAATTGTCATTGTCTACATATTGCTTTAATAGGGCTAGTACCCTCTCTGTGACATGTTCTGGTCGTACCTCGGAAGGAAAAGTTCCATAAAACAAACGCCGTTGTGGGCCAATTTCCGCTCGAACCGTTTGCAGCAGTTGTTCCAGGGCTTTAAAATTCACAGATTCATCGCTGGATCCATAGGATAAAGCTGTGGGGGTAATAAACCGATAGTCACGCAGACCGGCTTGCACCATAATTTTTACGGTTTCTATGATCCGTTCTATGCTGCGGTGCCGGAATCGGGCTTTGTTAATATGAGGCGTTTGGCAGAAACGGCACGCATAGATACATCCTCGAGTAATTTCTATGGGTCCAAATTTTCGTAATCCTGTTGGGCATGCAGGAAACGCATCCAAATCCACCACTGCGCCTTTTTTATTTTGTATGTATTTACCACCTCTATCGAAACTATTAATGCCTTGTAGCGTGTTTACGGGCTTGTCACACAGCATGGCGTTCATAAACTCACAAATAGTCTGCTCGCCTTCACCTACCGCAACAAAATTGAAACCTGTTGCCAAGACTTCCAGGGGAACAGCGGTTGCATGAACACCCCCAGCTAAGTGAATAACGTGATTTGAAGTGGTATGGGAGTGGATAAATTGTAATTCTTGTTTAATAGTTTCGAAATCGGGTGAGTAAAAAGACCAGGCAACAACAATTTTTTTAAATTTGGCGCCATTGTTATTGATGATATCCAATAATTTTTCTTTGTTGGGAGGAAAGGCAAGGGTGATTTGCTTTAGTAAACCTTTCTTTTCCAAAGCTGCGGTGAGTACATTAAACGCGTATCGAGCGGTTTTGCGGTAATAAAATACCAACAGTACAGAGTCAGGTGTCGTTAGTTTGGTGGTCATGATTGTTGGTTGTAACTTTATGATTATAAAACGAAACCATTAATAAATGCTGACATGGTAAAGCATTATAAGTGGTATCGCGCGAATTGATAAGAGTCTGTTGCTGTATAGTTTAAACATGAAGGGTAACGGGTTTTAAAGGACTGGTCCTGAAGGTTAAAGCGAGAAAGGAAATATCAAAGGGCTGGTAAGGAGAAGAAAAAAATAGAGGGCGACAAAGAAGGCAAAATCAAAAATCGCCGCTCTATTTTAAGTTTCATCATTGCAATGACAATAACTACAAGTACACATTTACTAATGTAGTTGTAGTGCATTTTAGTAAAAATAAAACTTACGTCAAGTTAAAATGCAAAATTAGTTCAATACACATCACTATTATTCCTTTTTAATGGTAACCATTGTCGTTTCAATCATGGTTTCACTCACTATTCCACTGCTTGTTACCCTGTTTGTTTCAATAACGCATCGTTTCGCTTTATCTCATCATTGGGATTACTAGCGGTAACTTCCAAACTTAGTCGGGTAACGCTGCTTTCTATATGAATGAAGATGCTCGTTTGATTTTTTGAACGTGTTTAATTGTCTAATGGACTTACATTGGTGGATTGTTAAGAAAATTTGAAAAACACAGATCAGACCAGCGTCCTTGATTACCAAAAGGTAAAAAACTATATACCAAAGTAAAAGATTGAGTTGAAAGTTTTAGATTCGGTAAATAGTTTTGGATACGGAGGGGGACAAGGCTCGGCAAGGAGATATTTTTGTATGGTTTGCGAGTGCGCAGCTGTAATGGGGGAGAGTGAATTCGGCTTGTCTTGCTCGACGCAGCACAAACCGGTGAGTAAGGCGGGTGCGGGGTTTTAACGGTTTTCCTCGCCACTGGCTTTGGATTTAGGTTTTACCTCGATCAGTTTGCAGGAGACTTCATATTCACCCTCGGTTTTCATATTGCAGCGGATAATTATACCTTTGGCAAGAAATTCGGGTACCAATCGGTTTTGTCCGGGTTTCAGCATAATGGTGATGTTGATGTTTTTCAGCAACGGTTCTTTGCATTTCATCTTGATTCCGGTAGCGGAAAAATTCATTAATGTGGCTACATGCCATTTCTTTGAACTGCCCAGGGCATAGATAACCGGGCATTCTGTGTCAATGCGGGGGAACCAACGTTTATCTTTTTCTTTGTCGTTCATTGCGTCTGTGGCTCTGATGGATGCAAGTAATTATAACATCTATATATTTTAGTTGAGAGTGTGAAAAATGGTAATACTCAAAAAGCTTATTGTGCTTCCAAAGTAATAGTCATAATGGTTGGGTGGGTGTTAACTCGGTGTCGAGAGATGTTATCGAGGTTTTCCTGCAAAGGCAGGTTCTGCCAAAAGAATGAGCTTGGATTTTTTCAGGCGGTCTATCATCAATTCCGTCTGACGGGCATTATTACGAATATAAATGGTGTACAAACCAATATCGGTTGGGCCATTGGCAATTTGAGCCTTCATATCCACCAATAATTCACGAATGTCTTTCTGTGTCGCAGTATCCGCGAATACCACATTCATCACTTCGACGTTATTGCCCTCTGCGCTGTCGGGTAAACTATGGGGGAACCTAAAAACGGCCAATAGGCTCAAAAGTACAAATTGCAGTCCAATAATGGCCCAGGCGACTTTAGGAGAGGAGAAAACATAAAGAAAATACTCTTTTGAAAACTTCTCCGGTCGATAGTCGTCATCGTAATTTTGCAAATCTCTTTCTACACGTCGAATCTCTTGGCTTTCCGTTAATGGAATTGCCGGTTTTATCGGTTGTTCCGGTTCCTTTTGCGGTTCCGGTTTTATTTTTGGAGCAGCGGGGGCGGATTTATTCAGATCCAGGGTTTTGAACAGTTGTTCTAACTGTTTTAGGTCCACGGATTCGGTATGGCCGATGATAGAGTCCAACTCGTAAAATTCCATATATTCTTGCTTCAAAACCGAGTTTTGCTTTAAAGCCTGACCAAAGACCCGACGGTCGTTTTCCGACATGGCGCCGTTAATATATAGAGGAACCAGTTCCTGTAATTTGCTCACTTTCATTTAGTGCTATCCAATACCAAGTTTTTTTTGTAGGCCAGTTTGGCGGTAAATACATCGGTTTTGACCTGTTGCAAGGGCAGATTGAGTAGTTTGGCAATATCAGGATATGTGGTGTGTGGCATCAATATGAGCCCTAGAATTTCTCGGTGGTAGGGGTCGAGGTTGCGAAGCGCTTCCCGTTGCCAGGTTTCCTGGTCAATAGTGTCCGTAATGGTGTTGTTATATTCTGAGTTCTTATGTTGGGAGATCAATTCCTTGACGTCGGGATGTTCCATTTTTTGTTTTGCTATGGAGCGGGCGATACCCAATATCCAAATAGAAACTTTTAGGGTTGGGCGGTAGTTTTTTGCATTTTTCCATACATTTTGATAGGTTTCTAGGAATGCTGCGTCAATGACAGTGCGAACTTGCAGCATATTACTTAGGTAGTTGTACACTTGCGGGGATGAAAAATCATATAACTTCTTAAAAGAAACGGCGTCTCCACCTGAGCTTCTGCGAAGCAGGTCTATTTGAACCATTTCTTTGGCGGATGGGTTAGTTTTCATACATCTCTCGCTGCAAAAAAATACAAAACCGCTTTCTAGTGGTATTGTGATACGAAATCCATATTTTATATGCTTTTACGATTAATGCCACATTTTCAAACGGCAAATTCCAGACCTTGTACATTCAAAGGAGGAAAAGCGTGTACATAACCTTAGTCTATGTTGAAGTCAAGCAAGGGCATATCGATGATTTTCAGCAGGCCTGCAAATTAAATCATGAAGCGTCCATTAAAGAGCCCGGAAATGTGCGTTTTGATATTTTGCAGTCCAGTGAAGCGCCGCACCAGTTTGTGCTCTATGAGGCTTATGCGAGCAAAGCGGCCGCGGCAGCACATAAAGACACGCCACATTATTTACGTTGGCGTGAGACAGTGGCGGATTGGATGGCAGCGCCGAGAAAGGGTGTGAGCTATACAGGCCTTTATCCGGAAATACCGCAATGATCCCAACATTTTCCACCAGCCATTTACCCGGCCTGGATTTTGGTTGTGGGGTTTTTCAAAAAACCGCGACCGTGGTACAACGGTATGGTCAGCGGGTGTTGCTGGTCACCGGCGGTCGATCTTTTCAAGAATCGAAAAATTGGTCAAAATTACAAGAGCTTGCAGCTCAATCGTCATTGTCAATGAAACATTTTCAAGTTATGGGGGAACCATCACCCCAATTGGTTGATTCCGCAGTTCAGCAGTTCAAGTTTGATGAAATCGATGTTGTGTTGGGTATTGGCGGTGGTAGTGCACTGGACGCCGCCAAAGCCATTGCCGGCCTATTGCGTTTAAACCATTCGGTTATGGATTTTTTGGAAGGGGTGGGTCCGGAAATACCTTATCCGGGGCCTGCCGTACCTTTTATTGCTTTACCAACCACCGCAGGAACGGGCAGTGAAATGACCAAGAATGCGGTTTTGAGTGTGGCGGGGAAAAACGGTTTTAAAAAGTCCTTTCGCGATGAAAAACTGATGGCGCAGCAGGTCTTACTGGATCCGGATTTACTGAGTACGTGCCCTGCCGGTGTAATAGCTGCCAATGGTATGGACGCTTTGACCCAGCTATTAGAGTCCTATGTATCGATTAAAGCCAACCCTTTTACCGATGCTCTGGCGCTGAGTGGTATGTTGTCGGTGCGACAGGGTTTGATTCCTTGGTTTGCCGCGGGGCACGCCCATATTGAGGCACAGACCCACATGGCATATGCCTCTATGCTTTCCGGAATCACTTTGGCTCAAGTGGGCTTGGGGTCTGTTCATGGTTTGGCGTCACCGCTGGGGGCTTTTTTTCCTATCCCGCATGGGGTGGTTTGCGGCACTTTGGTAGCGGAAGCGACCCGCGTAAATATTCAAGCCATGTTACAACGTGAACCCAACAATGATGCATTAAGTAAATATGCACATGCGGCAGAAGTTTTGTGTGGCAAGCGTTTTTCCAGCAAAGAAGCAGCCTGGGAAGCACTGATGCAATGTTTACAGGACTGGAAAGTGCAATTAGGGTTACCGGGGTTGGGGCAATATGGTGTAAGCGGCACCGATGTTGATGATTTAGTGAAAAACGCAAGAGGCAGTAGTATGAAGACCAACCCCATCGAATTGACGGATGAGGAAATCGGGGCCCTGATTTTGAGTTGTTTGTAATGGCGAGTTCTAAGGCCTACATCATGGAACTATCCATCGAGATGTATTTGGAATCCTGTCACTCTTTAAAGGGTAAGCGACAAGTTGTAAAAAGCGTGATTGATCGCCTGCGAAAAAATTATAATGCTTCCGTTGCCGAAATTGCCTTTCAGGATTCATGGCAACGTTGCTCCTTAGGCCTGGCAATGATCAGTAGTGATACTCAAGTTTTACAAAAACAGGCGCATACGATTGAAAACTTTTTACGGGACTGTAAGGACGTGGAGTTAATCCGTGTGGACAGTACTCTAATTTAGAATCGCGGTTTATGTGAGGCCGAAAACTATGGCGCGAAAACTATGGCGCGAAAACTATGGCACGAAAACTATGGCAGGCAAGTTAAGAGATTAAACTCATGATACAAGAGGAACTTTCACTTCACACCCGCGGCAGAGGGACTTACGACATTACTCGGGAGGTACAGGCGGTAGTGTTGCAGTCAGGCATCTCCACCGGACTGTGCCATGTGTTCGTACATCATACCAGTGCTTCGCTCATGTTGTGTGAAAATGCTGATCCCACGGTACGTCGGGATATGGAAGCATTTATGCAAAGACTGGTGCCGGATGGAGATAGCTTGTTCGAGCATGTGGATGAAGGGCCTGACGATATGCCTGCTCACGTTCGAACCGTATTAAGTGGTACGGGCTTAACAATACCGGTGAAACAAGGGCGTTGCAGTTTGGGAACTTGGCAGGGGGTTTATCTTTGGGAGCACCGGATCCAGCCCCATCGGCGCAGGATTACCGTTACGGTCAGCGGATAGGGCAGTGGAGGAGAGCGGCTATTCTATGTAGTAAAATTCCATTTCTATTCCGGCAATGCTAATCACGTCTTTCTCGCTAAGCGGTCTGGCTTCGTTGCTGAGCTTGTGGCCGTTGATTAAGGGCATATCACTGATCCGTCGGTTTTCTGAATGGTCTAATCCCGAAATGGTGTACCCTTTATCTCCGCGGGTAATCTGAGCCAATTTCTTGCCTTGATAGCCGATGGTACTGAAACGCTTACGCATCTCTATACCGCCATTACCCAGAGGATCGTGAACTTTTCGTAAGCCTCCCAACGGTTGGCCTCTCATATTCACGGCTTCTTGGTTCATATCCCAATCCGGTAATACTATTTGGGTTTCATCAATTTCCGCTTTCACAAACATGGTGGGTTCATAGGCGGCTTTTTCGTCATTCATGAAAGTGAAAAGGTGGTGTCCCACTTGAATGACATTACCGTGTTGTAACACAGCCTGAACAATATGGTTACCATTAACCAAGGTGCCATTGGTGCTGCCCAGGTCTTCGACAATAGTGTTTTCGGTGCTATTAATAATCAGCGCATGGCGCCCGCTCACTGTCAGGTCGTTCAGCTGAATATCATTTTCGTGCTTGCGACCGATCGTAATGGACTCTTTATCAATCACGTATTCCTTAATGATTTCCCCGTCTAATGTGAGAATGAGTTTGCTTGCCATAATTTAAAAGCCTGTATTAGCTATATTTTGCCAGAGCTTATTGTACCCCTGTCGGATTTTGGTAAATCCCCGTTGTCGTTGGACTCACTTTTTTACAAAAAGTGCCTGTCCAAATCTCCAGTCGTCGTTTCCGAGATCATAGTATAACAGTAGTGGACTTACTGAAAAACAGAAGATTCCGCTTCCATGGCTTCATTCGTGCTTCGATATTGTTCGAACATTTTTTTGTTTCTTGCTAACTTGTAGGCGTCATTACCGGAAATTTGTTTACTGTCCAATAATCTGCGCAGGTTTCGGTCCAGGGTTTGCATGCCCTGGACGGATCCGCTTTGGATGACATTCTCCAGCTGTTCTGTTTTCCCCTCCCGGATCAGGTTTGCAGTTGCCGAATTATTAATCAACACTTCAGCAGCCGCCACCCGGCCTTTACCGTCCGCTGTTTTGATCAATTGTTGAGATATTATACCGCGTAGGGAGGTGGACAACATGGTACGGATATAGGGTTCTTCGCCCGGATTAAATGCGTTTATGATGCGATCAATAGCAGCTGCTGCACCATTGGTGTGCAAGGTTCCTAACACCAAAATTCCCAATTCTGCGGCGGTAATGGCGAGACCAATAGTTTCCTGGTCACGCATCTCACCCACCAGGATGACATTGGGATCTTCCCGTAAAGAACAATGCAGCGCATCCACAAAGCTGCGGGTGTGTTCGCCCACTTCACGCTGGCTCACCAAGCATTTTTTATTTTTATGGACAAACTCCACGGGATCTTCAATGGTTATTATGTGACCATTTTTATTGCTGTTAATATAATCGATCATGGCGGCCATCGTTGTGGACTTTCCCGAGCCTGTTGGACCGGTGGTGAGGATGAGTCCTTTGGCTTGTTGAGCCAGTGCTTTTACCACCGGGGGTAAATGCAATTGTTCCAGTTGAGGAATTTCCATGGGGATAGCTCGGAACACACCCCCTAATCCGTCGTTGTGTTTAAACACATTGACGCGAAACCGAGTGTTTCCCGTTGGAGTGTAGGAATAGTCCACATTACCCCTTTTTTTTAATAACTGAATGTGACGCTCAGTCATGGTATTGAACAGCAGCTCTTGGGTCTCCGACGGGCTGAGCTGACGATATTTAATCGGATGGATATCGCCAAAAATCCTCATTCGGGGCACGTTTCCGGCGATCAAGTGCAGGTCCGAACCGTTTTGCTTGATTAAAAGCTCCAGGAAGGTATCCACTCGGTTCATGATATCCGTAGACTCCGTTTAGGTTTAACCATTTGTATCAAATGCTACGTTCAACTCAGTGCCGCGTTTGTCTGTGGCAACAAATCAGAGTTGGTGACAAAGCGTTGAAATTGTTGTTTATCCACTGCATGAATATAGGCATCATCGGGATCAATTTGTTTTTTTACGACAGCTTCCATCAGGGCCTGATCCATCAGTTGCATGCCTTTTTCCTTTCCGGTTTGTATCATAGCCGGGATTTGGAATACTTTACCGCCGGCTATCAAATTGGATATAGCGGGCGTATTAATGAAAATCTCAGTGATGGCTTTGCGATTGTGTCCATCCGTCGTCTTTAGTAATTTCTGGCTGATAACGCCACGTAAATGTTGCGCAAGAAAATTGGCGGCCTGTTGTTTTAGCTCTGTGGGCATAGCATCAATGATGCGGTCGATGGACTTGGAGGCTGAAGTTGTATGCAAGGTACCCAGGACCAGATGCCCGGTTTCTGCGGCAGTCATGGCCATGAGAATGGTTTCCGGTTCGCGCAACTCACCTATGAGAATGACATCAGGGTCCTCGCGTAAGGCGGCACGTAAACCTTCAGTATAATTATCCACATGGGTGCCGATTTCCCGTTGCACCACGAGAGACATTTTACTCTCGTGTACGTGCTCAATGGGATCTTCCAAGGTAATAATATTGAGACGACGTCTGTTGTTCATCTCATTGATCATAGCGGCCAGTGTAGTCGACTTGCCCGTACCGGTGGATCCGGTGACCAAAATGAGGCCCTGGTGCTCATTGAGAAAATTATGTACTACTTGAGGTAAACCCAGATTGGAAAGTAGAGGGGTTTTATCCGGTATGACACGAAATGCGGCGCCGATACCACCAACCTTTTTGAAAATACTGACTCGAAAGCGTCCTGCGTCATCACTGGCATAGGAAAAGTCTAAATCGTGGCCATCCTGAAATTCTTTTAGCTGATCATCAGAGAGAATTTCAAAAATCAGATTTTCCAGTTCTTCGCCACTGAGCTCACGGTACTTGACGACTTGGAGTTCACCATTACGACGCACTAATGGTGGAGAATCGATGGTCAAATGTATATCCGAACAGCCTTGATTTCTTCCCAATTTTAAAAACGCGTCCACTCTGGCCATCAGGCTTCCTCCAATACCTGTTCTTCTAACTCGCTGTACAATGCATCAAAGGATTGATACCGCGCCTCCGGTTCGGCGGCGAGAGATTTTAAAATTATTCTTTCCAAAGCGTGAGAAATTTCCGGGTTCTGGTCTCTAGGGGGCACCGGGTTGCCTTCCACATGTTGGAACATAATACTCATTGAGTCTTCACCGGTGTAGGGTGGTTTACCGGTTAACAGTTCGTACATAATAATCCCCAGGGAATAAATGTCCGTACGGGAGTCTATGTTTTTGCTGCGGACTTGTTCAGGCGCCATGTAACTGGGTGTTCCCACTAAAATGCCGGTTTTGGTCAAGCGTCCTTCCGCCTTACTGGCGGCAGCGGCAAGGCCAAAATCAACAATTTTAACTTGATCATTTTTGTTGATAAGGATATTCCCCGGTTTTAGATCTCTGTGCACGACATTGACCTTTTGAGCAGCCGCCATTCCCAGGCAAATTTGTTTTAAAATATTCAGTATTCTTTGTTGTTCGCTGATAATGCCACGGTTAACTTCATAGGTGAGGGAGTGGCTGGGAAAATATTCCATAGATATGGCGTAGTTCTTTTCGTGAGTGACGAAATCGTAGATCCGAATCACATTGGGATGAGTGATTTTCCGTGAATAGCGCAACTCATGGGTAAAACGCTTAATCACATGTTCATCGCTGGCAACGTGGGGATTGAGAAATTTCAAAATGAATTGATCGCATACAATGGTGTCCTCTACCAGTACCACCACACCAAATGCCCCTTTGCCCACTTGTTTAATGACCCGATAACGATCGGAAAAAACATCACCGGCTTTTAACAGGGCGGCGTCGATAAGGGGGGGGCGTGACGTTTTGATCTTGACTTCGTCCGTGGTTTTCTTTTCGAAATCGATAAGTAAGCTTTCTTTGGTCCCTTGTTGCAGACCGAAGCGTTCCGCCAGGGTTAGAATGGTGCTGTTTGCCAGCGTGCGAATCTCCGGGTCTTCCGCCGCTATGATTTCGGTAATTGCATCTTGAACGTCCACCACATGCGCTCTGTCGGTCAGAGTACCCAGTGCTTTCAAGGCTTCCTTTTGGGTATGGTCATTGCCGTGTTTCAATTGTTTGATGACAGAACCGATGACACGGCGGTCACCGATTTTAGCCAAGGCTTTGACCACGATATGACCGGCTTCAGGCATCGCTTCCATCATGCGCAACAACGGTGCCACGGCTCGCTTGTCTCCCATGGCGGCAAGGGCGTCCACCGCACGTTCTCGTACCCACCAATCATCGTCGTCCAGCGCTTCCACCAGGCGATCAAAAGCTCGAATGTCTTTGCTGTTATTGAGTATTTCCACTGCTGTACGGCGTAGAAACTCGTCCGGTTCTTTTATTAACTCCAGTACGGCGGAAAATACTTTGGGGCCGCCAATGGAGCCCAAAGCGTCTGCAGCACGTACTTTTACCCACCAATCGGCGTCACGTAGAGCATTCAACAAATCTTTGATCGCATTTTGGTTGCCCACTTCATTCAGCACTTCCACTGCCGCCCGGCGTACATATTCGGAGTCATCCCGAAGTACATCAATTAGGTATTGCACCGTATCCGGTGCGTTTATCTGCACCAGTGTGTCAATGGCGGTGGCTTGCACAGTCAGATCCGGGTCTGTCAGCATTTGACAAATCACTTCTGTGGTGTCGAAGGATTTTAACTTGGCCAAACTTTTGAGTGCGGCTTCGCGTACGGTTTTCACCGGATCATTGAGCATTTGTACCAGAGTATTGCGTGATTCCTGCGTGTGAAACGTGGCTATAGTCTTAGCCAAAAATGCCCGTACCATCGGTTCTTGGCAATTGGTGCGGGAAATTAATGTGGGTAGGACATCCAGGGTTAAGTTCTTACTGATTAATTTATACAGTATTGGGCGCTGTGAACTGGTTGCTTTATCCAACTTACGCACCAGTTGCGTGGTGTCTAATTTACTGCTGTGGGAATCCAGTATTTCCGCCAAGGCGGATAATGAAACGCTGGAGTCTTCGAAGAGATGGAATAGTTGATTCGGGTCATAGTTTTCACCGAGAGACAATATTTGGGTAATGCAGTGAACGATACGCGGGTCGGGATGGGACAAAGCCGGAACATAGAGTTCTAAGGTTCGGGGCTTAAGCATGTTTTGTAATAGCGATTCCAATAGAGGCTGGTTCTTGGCTAAAACGGTGGCTTCGATCAGTTTCGGGATAACGATTTCTGTTTGGGCATTGCGTAAAATCTGCAAGGCTTTCTTATATTTTTCACCAGACGCATTGGTTTCTTCCACCAGGGTGTTGATAGCTTTATTGACTTTATAACTGGAGATCAGGCTCATGGTCTAGGTTACGTTCATCGTATTCAATCGCTGCGTTTTCTGCGGTTGCATTTACATTCTTCCCGCCGGGTTTTGTCCGGCAAGGGCTTTTACCCGCTAAGGGCTTTTACCGTTTTGCGGGCAAACAGGCAAAGACGGTTTCTTTCCATTCCCTATTGGAAACGGTAGAAGTCAGAATGGTTTATACAGAACGCCCCGGTGGACTCAAAAGAGATATCTCTTTGGAGGTTTTTGTTTGCCAGTCGTTCTCTATCCTTGCCGACTTCCAGGTAAAGCCCAATCCAGTTTCCCCAGGCTACCCAATAATTGTACTAATTTTAACCAATATGGTCATTATAATCCTATCAGGAATAGATACGATACTTTTACGATTGGATTTTTTCAATCTGTTGGTTTTTCCAGATATTATACTGTTTTTATTGTTGCTAACCATGAGTTTCCCGTTTGCGGGCTTAGTTGGTGACTTATCTGGCTGTGTGTGCGAAACTATGATTTTAAATTATGGTATATCAAGTCTCGCTGTTATATTAATTCTAGATAAAAAGTCTTATTATGCAATCATATCGTGTGTTTGGATTATTTCTGTTTTTGTTAACCACCGTTGCCTCTGCCGGAGATTTTGAAACGGCCAGCGCTGCTTATCAGGAAGGAAACTACCTCAAGGCGAGAGCAATGTTTGAACAACTGGCTCAAGAGGGTGATGTCAAAGCGCAGGTCAAGTTTGCGCAAATGCTCGATAAGGGTCAAGGTGGGGCGAAAAGCTATAAGAAGGCGATTTTGTGGTACCGCCAGGCTGCGGTTAGGAGTTATCCGGAGGCTCAGTACTACATGGGAGTGAAATACATTAATGGCCATGGGGTACCAAAGAACGAAATTGTGGCTTATGCCTGGTTTGCCGTGGCACTGGATAATGGTTATGCCAAAGCCGCGCAGCCGTTAAAAGTACTTAATACCACCATGGAAAGTGCAGCCAGACAACAAGCTTTACAACTGGCGGGTGGGCCTTTAGCCGCAATAACCCACATGACGCCGCAAACACAGGAAGCTAAACCCAACACTGCCGACACAGAAAACTCTCGCTCCGATTCCAGCAGAAAGTCTCGGCGTTCCAGGTATTAATAAAGCTTCAATGGGCGAATATCTGGGGGCTGGCCATAGCGGATGAAAAGCTTTTAGCGAGCCCTTAGCGGGTGAAAAGCCCTTAGCGGGATGGGGCGGGTTGTGATTTTTTGGTCGATCTGGATTGCGGGTCGCGCCGGATGGTTTTTCGACGGTCTTCCGTCACCAGGAAGCCGTGGGTATCTACATAAGGGTAGGGATGCCCACAATTACCCGCACGCCGCTCGTTACCGGTCCGTTGTTCAATGGTTTGCGGTTTACTGGCCAATGTGGTCCCCAAGGTTATTTTGCGACCAGTATTGTAATGCAAAGCTGATCCGGTGAGCAACCGTAATGCCGGAGTTGTGGCTGTAGATGCCCATTTATTGATCTAAATCGTTATTTGAGTGGTTAAGTAAAACGTTTCTTGCAGGTGACATGTGGATAATTTGTTGGCAAATCCAGCGGTACAGTCGGCAGTGTTGCCAATGGTGTTGGCCTTGGCTTGGGTTTTTGGTTTCAGGCACAGGCCCATCTGGGCCGGCTTGGCGGGTTTGCTGGCTTTTGGCATAACCGTTTACTTTGTGAACGGAATGCAATGGTTACCCTTGACCTCAACCCGCAAAATCATTATCTCGGCAGGAATATTCGCCATCTTGGGTGTTTTGTGGGACTGGATCCAAACGTGGCGGGAAACAATACAGAAAAACAATCCAACTGTTCGTTTTGGTTTGACTGTTTTAATAGCACTCATTGCTTTGACCTGGGTGTTGTGGCCCTTATTACTGCGGTCTCTGCAATGGCATCATGGCGTGCTGTTCCTGTTTGTCGCTTGGCAGGTGTCGGCGCAGGAGCTTTTGAGACACAGAAAGGTAACCGTCACAGCAACGATTAACCCGGTGGCTTTGGGTATAGGTGTTTCTTTGGTGTGTTTATTGGGGGCCAGTGCTTTGTACGGACAGTTGGCCACACCGTTCAGTGTGGTGGTCGGTGTTTGGTTATTGTTTTATTTATTGAAAAAAACTGGCGCCGATTTGCCGACTGGCCTATATTTACCGGCAGTCATGGTTCCGGCGATATTGGCCGCAGCAGCGACAGTATATGCCAGTTTGCCTCTGTCCAGTTTGGCATTCATTGCATTGATACCGTTGATGGCCTATATTCCCCTGGCGCCAAATTTATCCGTATGGATAACTCTTCTGTTACACGGACTGCTGGCCTTGATACCGGTTGGAGCTGTTGTAATTTATTTGTTGTTGCAGGCTAGTCAAGAGTCTGCTTACTATGGTTAAGCAAAGTGCTATGGTTAAGCAAAGTGCTATGGTTAAGCAAAGAGCTATGGCTGAGCAAAGAATTGCGGTTTGGCTGATATGACAAGGCAGGTATTGAAATAATATTTTTACCTGGTGTTTAAAGTGCGTTCGATAAATTTGCTTTCAAAAGGAGATGTTCCATATGGTTAGATTGTCCACTGTGTTGGGTTTGTTATTGGCTATGGTCAGCGCGAATGCATTTTCGGCCGGCTACACGATCGATCCCGCGCATACATATCCACATTTCAAGATAAGTCATCTGGGTTTTTCTACCATGCTGGGGCGGTTTAACGTGTCTTCAGGAAAACTGACCATGGATAGAGCCAAGGGTACCGGTTCCGTGGAAATTGAAGTGGACGTAAACTCCATTGATACGGGGCATGCCAAACGCGATAAACATCTACGTTCGCCGGATTTTTTTAATGTGGCGGAGTTTCCTAAAATGACCTTTAAGTCCACCAAAGTGAACATTAAAAAAGACAACAGCGCAGTGGTTAAAGGGAATCTTACATTGATGGGAATTACCAAACCGATAACTCTGAACGTGAAAAGCATTAACTGTGGCGTCCATCCTTTTTCCAAAAAAGACGTTTGTGGCTTTGATGCTACAGGATCTTTCAAGCGTTCGGATTTTGGTATGAAATACGGTTTACCCGCCATTGGTGACGACGTGACACTGATCATTGAAGCGGAAGCCGGCAAGGACTGATACGCTTTAACATTGGCCGGGCCCCTGGGCCCGGTCAGATTCAGGCAATCAGTAGTTGGTTAAAAGGTTGTACTTGAACGGTAGATCCTGCTTCCAAACCGTCACAGGATTCCGGCAAAATGATAAAGCAGTTGGCTTTGCTCATGGAACTGAGTATGCCGGAGCCTTGTTCTCCACAAACCCGTACCTGCAACTGACCGTTCCGGCTGTGCTCCATAATTCCTCGTTGAAATTCCATTCGCCCCGGTACTTTTTTAATAGCCGTAGAACAAGGTAGTTCCAGGGCTATGGCCTCGGTTTGAGGTTTGCCACTGAGTGTATTTAGTGTTGGTAAAACAAACTGGTAAAATGTCACCATGGTAGACACCGGATTGCCGGGCAGTCCGAAAAAAAGGCATTCATTGATGCGGCCGAAAGCCAGAGGCTTGCCCGGTTTCATAGCGATGCGCCAAAAGTTAACCACACCGAGTTTATCCAGAGCTTGCTTGACGAAATCCGCGTCACCAACCGAAACACCGCCGGAGGTGATGATGACATCGGATTGTGTCGCGGCTTGCAGTAACGCCTTTTCAGTTGCCGCCTGATTGTCGGGTATGGTGCCCAAATCCAAGATTTCCGCCCCACAGCGTTTCAACATGCCATACAAAGTATATCGATTACTGTCGTATATTTGACCTTCCTGTAAGGGGGTTCCGACACTTTGCAGTTCGTTGCCGGTGGAAAAAAACGTGACCCGGACCCGGCGAAATACCCGAAATTCATTGATCCCCAGGGAAGCCAACAGTCCCAATTCTGCCGGGCCAATACTTTGGCCTCGCTGTAGGACAACACTGTCTTTGGCAATATCCTCACCGGCATGACGTACGTTTTGGCCAGGTTGGTGACAGGGATTAAAGCGAATACGATCATCTGACCGTTGTACGTGTTCCTGCATAATAACGGTATCGGTTCCTGGAGGCATTTTTCCGCCTGTCATAATGCGGGCACATTGGCCCCGCTGAATCTCGCCGCTATAGGGTGAACCCGCCATCACCGTGGCGACGACTTGAAGGTCAATAGCGGCGTCACTGGCAGGTTCGCTAATGAGATCGTCAGCGCGGACTGCATAACCATCCATGGCGGAGTTGGTATAAGGCGGTACTTCCATGGGAGAGTGGATAGGGTCGTAAACCACACGATTAAGACCGTCTCGTAAAGCGAGTTTTTCCCACGTTGGAACCGGTTCCACCTGAGACCTTATTTTCTCTAATGCGTGTTTGACGCTAAGGCTGTTGGGATCGTGTTCATCCATGCAGCTGGGGTTGGTGGGGACAGGTTGCTTAGTACTCATAGTTGCTTAGTACTCATAGGTGAGGAGTTCGGTTCACTATTTTAGTTGCCAAAGGAGGGAATAATAACCGGCACTGTTGCAGATAACAACGTTGCAGGCCGCACAATAACGGTACTGATAACAGATAGGAACGTCAGGGATCGTGGCGTCATGTCTCTGACGAAAAGTAAGCAGGGTTATATAACTGCGTCTTTCCACTCGCCGGTGTAAAGAACTTTATAGCCGTTGTTGCTTTTCACAATTTTATACGGACCACCAAAGCGTGTTTCCCAGGCCTGACGGATATCTTTTGCGGTTTCAACCGTTTCGCTCCAAACGGAATACGGTCGTGTTTCGCTGGATATCAATTGGTCTGTCATACCATGACTCGCAGGGCCGTTGGGAGCTGCGATCTTCGGCGCTTCCGGTAAATACATCCAATGCGTCGGTTCGCATTTATTGCGTCGTTCATGGGTAAACCAAGCCGTATTATCGTACCAGGCTCGGAAACAACCGTCGCCAGGTGCATAGGCGAGAACATCTTCAGATGTCACGGGTAATTGATCGGTAACACTGATCCAATTCATGTGAAAACTCCAGCTTTAGTGTTGCAGAGTAAATCAGAAATCCAGTGGGAACTCTTAGATCAAATACAGTGCATTTTCTGACCAAGGTTCCAAAAATGAAACAGCGGAATTAACTGTCTTATAATTTAACACCGTTTAAGAGGCTACTTCAAACTTTTTTATGAACACGTCACCTGTTATCATTAATGTGGAATTAGATGAATTAAAAATGATAAAGCCGCTTTACTCGATTTCAATCAGTACTTCATCTGGGTTAACGTTTTCACCTTTGGTCACATAGATTTTAACCACCTTCCCTGCAATAGTGGCTTGGATTTCTGTTTCCATTTTCATCGCTTCAGTGACCAAAACCGGATCACCCGCTGCAACGGTATCGTTTTCCTTGACCAATACATCCACTATAGTGCCAGGCATGGAGGTGGTGACATGGCCAGGTTTGGTGGCTTTGGGTCGACTACTGCCTTTGCTGTGTTTTCTCAGTTCTGTCGGTGGTGGTGCGCCATTGGAATAAAGCGCCAATTGATCCAGAGTCTCCACCATGATTTCTTCCGGAAAGCCGTCAACGTTAATATAGAAAGCGCGTTTGTCTTCGGATTGATGTCCGGTCCCATTGACCTTAATGTGATAGCTTTCACCGTGGAGCACCACATTAAATTCCGTGGCTGCCATGCAATAGTCCGGTGCGGAGTCTGAGCCGGGAGGTAGCAGGGGTTCCGGCTCCAAGGTACCGTTTTGACGCTGTTGCAAAAAATCGCGACCGATTTCCGGGAACATGGCAAAAATCAGAACGTCATCGTCGTTTTGTGCCAGGTCCTTTATTTCCGCACGCAGATTCTGCATTTCCGGGTCCAGCAAATCCGCAGGGCGGCAATCGATAATATCCGCATTACCAATCGCTTGTTGCTGCAAAGATTCGTTAACCTGCCCGGGCGGTTTACCGTAACGGCCTTGCATATACAATTTAACTTCATTGGTGATGGTCTTGTAGCGTTTGTCCGTGAGCACATTGAGTACGGCCTGAGTCCCCACGATTTGGGAAGTGGGGGTGACCAGCGGCGGGTAACCCAGATCTTTGCGGACTCTGGGGATCTCCGCCAATACCTCGTTCATACGGTTTAAAGCGCCTTGTTCCCGCAATTGATTGGATAGGTTGGAAATCATCCCCCCCGGCACCTGGTTGATCTGAACCCGAGTATCGACCCCCGTATATTCACTTTCGAATTGGTGGTATTTTTTGCGTACGTTTTGAAAATAAAAACCAATTTCCTGCAAGGAGCTCAAATCCAGGCCGGTATCATAGAGAGTGCCTTTTAAGGCGGCGACCATGCTTTCCGTAGGCGGATGGCTGGTGCCGCCCGATAAGGTGGAAATAGCCGTGTCAATATGATAGCAGCCCGATTCGATGGCTTTGAGTTGACACATACTGGCTAATCCGGATGTGGTATGGGAGTGCAGGTGTACCGGAACTTTAAGTTCCGCCACCATGGCTTTGACCAACTTTTCTGTAGCATCCGGTGTCAGCAGACCCGCCATATCTTTAATGGCGATGCTGTCAGCTCCCATTTTTTCCAGGGCCAGGGCCATTTCCACAAAAGTGTCGATTCCATGGACTGGGCTGGTGGTGTATGAGATAGCGGCTTGCGCATGTTTGTTTTCTATTTTCACCGATTCAATAGATACTTGCATATTCCTAATGTCGTTCAAGGCATCAAAGACTCTAAACACATCCACGCCATTACTGGCAGACTGTTTTACAAAGGCCTTAACCACATCGTCGGAGTAATGGCGGTAACCCAGCAGATTTTGGCCTCGCAACAACATTTGTAAGGGGGTGTTAGGCAGATGTTCCTTTAGCTGTCGTAAGCGATCCCAGGGATCTTCTTTTAAAAACCGAATACAAGCGTCAAAAGTGGCACCACCCCAAACCTCAAGGGACCAGAAGCCGATGCTGTCCAATTTGTTACAGATAGGAATCATGTCTTCAGTTCTCATGCGTGTCGCCAGCAGAGACTGGTGTGCATCGCGCAAAACGGTGTCAGTGATGTGTACTTTTTGCATTATTGGTTCTGAACTCCCTTGGTTGTCTTTGTTTACCTGCCGTTACAATCCCATGTGTGCTGCCAACGCTGCGGCAATGGCCGCAGCGATATGGCGTGAGGATCGACGAACGGAGTAGTTCACCAGTTCCGGGTGAGCCTCAACAAATCCGGTGTTGAATTTCCCCGTGCGAAATTCTGCGGATTTGAGGATTTCAATTTGGTAGGGGATAGTGGTTTTTACCCCGTAAACCCGAATGTCGTTTAACGCGCGAATTGAGCGATCCAACAGTGCATCCCAATCCAATGCCCAAACGGTCAGTTTGGCACACATGGAATCGTAATAAGGTGGGATGTCATAACCGGAGTAGATAGCTGCATCCGTACGCACACCGGGACCTCCGGGAGCCAGATACCGGGTCACGCGTCCGAAACTGGGTAGAAAATCGTTTTTGGGGTCCTCTGCGTTGATACGGAACTCCATGGCGAACCCCCGTCGTTGGATGTCCTCCTGTCCGTATCGCAACTGCAATCCGGAGGCGATGCGAATTTGTTCCTGGACGATATCGATGCCGGTAATTTGTTCGGTCACCGTGTGTTCCACTTGCAGACGTGTGTTCATTTCCATGAAGTAGAAGCTTTCCGTGTCGTCCATAAGAAACTCCACTGTGCCGGCATTCTCGTAATTCACGGCAGTGGCGGCTCGCACGGCTAAATCGCCCAAGGTTTCTCTTTGCTTTTGATTTAACTGGGGCGAGGGGGCGATTTCAATGAGTTTTTGGTGGCGTCGCTGGATGGAGCAGTCCCTTTCGAATAAGTGCACTACTTGACCGTGTTGATCAGCCAGGATTTGCGCTTCTATGTGTCGTGGGTTATCAATGCATTTTTCAACGAAAATATCAGTGCTGCCAAAGGCTTTGCTGGCTTCCGAAATGACCCGGGAAAAATTACGTTGTAAGGCTGCCTCGTTTTCACAGCGGCGAATACCGCGTCCGCCACCACCGGCTGTGGCTTTTAACATTACCGGGTAGCCGATTTTGGCGGCTACCGTTTTGGCCTCATCCACGTTAGCCACATTGCCTTCACTGCCTGGGATGACGGGAACTCCGGCGGCGATCATAGCCTGGCGAGCCTCAATTTTGTTGCCCATTTTACGAATGACTGCTGCGCTGGGGCCAATGAATCGCACCCCGCGTTTGGCGCATATCTCTGAAAGTAAGGGGTTTTCCGACAAAAACCCATAGCCGGGATGGAGACCGTCACAACCGGCTTCCACCGCCAAATTGACGATACGGTGGGCATTTAGATAGCCCGCGACACTATCCGGCCCGAGGCTGTAGGATTCATCGGCTTTTTTTACGTGAAGAGAATAGCGATCTGCGTCGGTGTAGACGGCCACGGATTTTATGCCCATTTCAGCGCAGGCGCGTGCAATTCTGACGGCAATTTCCCCGCGGTTGGCTATCAGTATTTTTTTAATCAATGGCCACCTTTCCTTAACTCTTAATTACCGGCAAGTCTTAAACAAATGAAATTATAGACCCAAATGTGCAGAATATATCAATAAGTAATTGACCAAGCACAAAAAATCAACACATTGGATATAGCCATTCAAATTATAATGAAATGACGTAGAAAATTAACTGTTTGTATTAAAAAAGAGTATGGGAATTTTTATAACCAAAATTGCGGTTTTGCGCCAGTCCGTAAACCCCATTCCCACAAAATTTTCTTTGTGGGAGACACAATGTGTGAACTCATCCAAATAAAGAATTTTGACAAAGGTTTTAATTGCTTATACCATTGCGCGTTTATGTTGAAGCAGCTCCCCGAGCTTATAGAACCGCTGCGATTGGCGGAAAAGCACCGAGTCCTCAAAGGCGAATTGCCGCTGTCGAGAATGGATCGACTGGCAGATTTCCTGCTGGATTCTTCGGGCACAGTGGCGATCGACTTGGAATTCAGCATTGACGCAAACCGTTGGTCAGTGGTGAAAGGCAAGGTAGAGGCGCAACTGATGTTGCAATGCCAACGTTGTATGGAAGCTATGGAATATCCGCTGCGGCTTCGGGTGAACTTGGGTATAGTATCATCTGCGGATTTGCCCCGCCTCCCCGAACAGTATGAGCCTTTGTTGCTGGATACTGAACAACTGGCATTAATAGACATAGTAGAGGATGAATTAATCCTGGGTTTACCTGATGTGGCGTCACATAAGCCGGGAGACTGCGAAGTTAAGGCAGCAGGCGGAAAATCCGGGAAAGGCGGCAAGGTTCGCGGCGGCAACCGTACGGGTGGCACCGTTGAAATCAATGCAGGCGCCGCGACAGAAAGTCCGGGTAAGCCCGAACGGGAAAACCCTTTCAAGGTGTTGGAGCAATTGAAATCCAACAAGAAAGATAAAGATTAAACATGTTTTGTAAGTATTAAGAGGAAAATCTGATGGCGGTTCAACAAAACAAAAAGTCTCCTTCCAAGCGTGGTATGAGAAGGGCCCATGACGGACTGAAAAGCCGTGCATTATCCATCGAGGCCACGACGGGTGAGACGCACTTGCGTCATCACATCAGCCCTGATGGCTACTACCGTGGCCGAAAAGTCGTTGCCGGCAAAAGCGACGATTAAGATTGGGTAATATTTGTCCAGCTCAGACTCATCTTTAGGCAGCAGCCGTGCACGGACTGCTGCCCATTCCCAAATAAAATATAAAATAATTACAAGGTATTTATGACTGAATCCGTCACAATAGCCTTGGACGCAATGGGTGGCGACACCGGTCCAATGGTCACGGTGCCTGCTGCTTTGGATGTTTTGAAAGAAAATCCCCATATCCATATAATCTTAGTGGGGAGGGAGACTGTACTTCAGGAAGAATTGGCAAAACACAACTATTCCTCTGCTCGCTTGGAAATACTCCATGCCGAACAAACGGTGGAGATGGATGATTTACCTTCGCATGCCCTGCGAAACAAGAAAAACTCGTCTATGCGGGTTGCGATTAACCTGGTCAAAGAAGGGCGGGCCCAGGCTTGTGTTAGCGCCGGAAATACGGGAGCATTAATGGCTACAGCCCGTTTCGTGTTGAAAACCATCGCGGGTGTGGATCGACCGGCGATTATTGTGGCGTTACCGGCCGTAACAGGCCAGACCCATGTTTTGGATATGGGGGCCAATGTGGACAGTAGTGCAGAGAATCTGTTTGAATTTGCTGTCATGGGTTCGGTATTGACCAGCGCCGTAGAAAATATCGAGTCGCCTACAGTGGGCTTGCTCAATATTGGCGAAGAGGAAATGAAAGGGAACGAGAGGGTGAAGGAGACCACACGTTTGCTGGCTGCCAGCAACCTTAACTACATCGGTTATGTAGAAGGTGATGATGTTTACAAAGGCAGTGCGGATGTGGTGGTATGTGACGGATTTGTGGGGAACGTCTCCCTGAAAACCGCTGAAGGCGTGGCCGCCTTAATCAGCCATTTCATGAAACAGGAATTTAAACGCAATTGGTTTACCAAATTGGCCGGTTTGATTGCATTACCGGTCCTCAAAGCCTTCAAGAATAAAATAGATCCTCGTCGGTATAACGGTGCGACCTTAATCGGTTTGCGGGGCATTGTAGTCAAAAGTCACGGTGGTGCGGATAAAACCGCGTTTGCATATGCGATTCGCGAAGCAGTTATACAAGTGGAAAAAAATGTACCCGCCCGCATCGCCAAACAATTGGAAACGGTATTGTCAGAGAGGCAAGCGGTTTGAAATATTCAAAAATTGTGGGAACCGGCGGCTATCTGCCGGAAAAAGTGCTCACGAACCATGATCTGGAGCAAATGGTAGAAACTACTGATCAATGGATTACGGATCGTACCGGCATTAAGAAACGCCATGTCGCAGCAGACAATGAAACCACCTGCGATTTGGCGGAGAAAGCAGCTCGAGCGGCTATTGAAGCGGCCGGGTTGATTCCCACGGATATAGACCTGATTGTTTTAGCGACCACTACACCCAATCAAGTGTTTCCCAGTACCGCTTGCTTGTTACAGCAACGGTTGGGGATTCATGGCTGTGCGGCCTTTGATGTTCAAGCGGTATGTACCGGTTTTGTTTACGCCCTCGGTGTGGCGGACAAGTTTATTCGTACGGACAGTGCGACCAATGTACTGGTCGTGGGGGCAGAAACCTTATCTCGAATTGTGGATTGGAGCGACCGCTCTACTTGTGTTTTGTTTGGAGATGGTGCGGGCGCTGTGGTGCTGCAGGCCGGCGATGAGCCGGGCATTTTGTCTACCCATTTGCATGCGGATGGACAATACAAAGATTTATTAACCGTACCTCACGGTGTATCCGATGGCTACGATAAAGTCATTAAGGGTGAGGCATTTATTAAAATGCAAGGTAATGAAGTGTTCAAGATGGCGGTCAACACCCTGGGTCGCATCGTCGATGAAACCTTATCGGCAAATAAAATGGCAAAATCCGATGTGGATTGGCTGGTGCCACACCAAGCCAATATACGGATTATTGCAGCGACAGCGAAAAAATTAAAAATGTCTATGGATCATGTTGTGGTAACTGTGCAAGAACATGGCAACACCTCCGCTGCATCAGTGCCTTTGGCTTTGGATGTGGCTATCCGCGATGGCAGGATTAAGCGTGGTGATACTGTGTTACTGGAAGCTTTTGGTGGTGGTTTCACCTGGGGCTCCGCCTTACTACGATATTGATGGCGCACGCTGTTCAATAAAAAGAATTTAATAAGCAGGATAGAGAAATATGTCATTAGCATTTGTATTTCCCGGGCAAGGGTCACAGTCAGTCGGCATGTTGACGGCTTTGGCGGAACAATTCCCTGTGGTTACACAAACCTATGAGCTTGCTTCCCAGGTGCTTAACTATGATTTATGGGATGTGGTTCAGAACGGGCCGGTTGAGAAGCTCAACCAAACCGATGTAACGCAACCCGCTATGTTATGCGCCGGTGTTGCTGTTTGGAGAGTGTGGCAGGAAAAACAAGGTCCACAACCCACCGTCCTGGCAGGACACAGCTTGGGTGAATATACTGCCTTGGTTTGTGCTGGTGTATTGGAATTAAAAGATGCGGTTGCCCTGGTGGCGGATCGCGGCCGTTTCATGCAGGAAGCGGTTCCTGCCGGTGAGGGCGCGATGGCTGCTATTATCGGCTTGGAAGACGCACAGGTGATAAAGGCCTGTGAGGACTCAACACAAGATGAAGTGGTGCAGGCGGTAAATTTTAATTCTCCGGGACAGGTCGTAATTGCCGGTAACACGGCAGCAGTGGAACGCGCAGTAGAGGCGTGCAAATCCGCAGGCGCCAAACGGGCCTTGGTACTACCCGTTAGTGTTCCATCCCATTGTCAATTGATGGAGCCGGCAGCGCACTATTTGGCGGAACGATTGCGAAATATTAGTTTTAACTCTGCTGCAATCGCTGTCATCAACAATGTTGATGTCAGTGTGAGCAACGAGGCGGACGAAGTAAAAGACGCTTTGGTGAGACAGTTGTGTAATCCGGTACGTTGGGTTGATACAGTGAATAAAATGGCTGCTGATGGCGTCGATACCATTGTGGAATGCGGTCCGGGTAAGGTATTAATGGGGTTGAACAAACGCATTAATCGTAAAGTCAATAATTTCAGCGTTTTTTCACCCGAGAGCATTGATGAAGCCATAGTAGCGCTGGGATAGAGCGGATAAGAGCAGCGCCGGGTGGATAAGAGCAGCGCCGGGCGGATAAGTACAGAGGGGAGAAATATGGGATTGGATAATGAAATTGCATTGGTTACGGGAGCCAGCCGCGGTATTGGTCAGGCTATTGCCTTAAAACTCGGCCAAGGCGGAGCTATCGTGATTGGTACAGCCACCAGTCAATCCGGAGCAGATGCTATTAGTGCCTATTTGGAGCAGGCAGGTATTAAAGGCGCCGGGTTTGTCCTCGATGTCACCAGTCAGGCGTCAGTGGATGCGGTTTTGCAGCAAATACAAGAACAGTTTGGCGCACCCGGCATTCTGGTCAATAACGCCGGCATTACGAAAGACAATTTACTCATGCGCATGAAGGATGAAGAATGGCAGGCCATTATGGATACCAATCTCACCTCTGTATATCGGTTGAGTAAAGCTTGCTTAAAGACCATGATGAAAGCGAGGGCTGGGCGTATCATTAGCATTAGTTCTGTCGTGGGAGCGTCCGGGAATGCAGGCCAAACCAACTATGCAGCAGCTAAAGCCGGTTTGATCGGTTTTACCAAATCATTGGCACGTGAAGTGGGGTCCAGAGGTATAACCGTTAATGCTGTGGCACCGGGTTTTATTGATACCGATATGACCAAGGCTTTACCAGAGAAGCACAGAGAGGCTTTATTAAAGGATATTCCTCTGAGTCGCCTGGGGCAACCGGAAGAAATTGCGGCTGCTGTAGCGTTTTTAGCGTCGTCTGATGCCGCTTATATTACCGGTGAAACCATTCATGTGAATGGTGGAATGGTTATGAGCTGAGCACTTTTTGCCGCGAAAAGTCAAAAAAAATGATATATATCAAACAGATGTTGTGATTGTTTAGAGTCTGTTTGAAAGATAAATTAACTTGTAACTAACCCCGGTTTTCAATAGAATACCGTCCGCAGCTAGAACTAGATTCGCTGTTATTTTAACTATTGGGAGGATTTGTCCAAAATGAGCACCGTTGAGGAACGAGTAAAGAAAATCGTTGTTGAACAACTAGGCGTTAAGGAAGAAGAAGTAACCAATGAGTCTTCCTTCGTCGATGACTTGGGTGCAGACTCCCTTGATACAGTGGAATTAGTCATGGCACTTGAAGAGGAATTTGAAACTGAAATTCCTGACGAAGATGCGGAGAAAATTACCACCGTACAGCAGGCAACTGATTACATCAATAAAAACCTAAGCTAACTGACTTGGGGATTCAAACCAGGGGCCGCTTGATCGCGCTAGTGATCGCGGCCTTTTGTATTTTGGCGTAACCCTTTGCGTAACCAAAAGGAGCCTACTCTGATTGAGTTGAGCGCTTAATCAGAAGCTCCCTAGAACATGAGGCGAGTTTTTTGAGTAAGCGACGCGTTGTAATTACTGGAATAGGCATGGTTTCCCCGGTGGGGTTAACCGCCCAGGAATCCTGGCAAAATATATTGGAAGGGAAAAGCGGCATCGCGCCGTTGACGCATTTTGATGTCAGCGATTACCCCACGCGCTTTGGTGGATCAGTAAAAGGTTTTAACGTCGAAGATTATATTCCGCGTAAAGACGTTAAAAAAATGGATCCCTTTATCCATTACGGCATCGCCGCTGGAACCCAAGCTTTGAAAGATTCCGGTTTGGAAATTACCGAAGAAAATGCCCCCAGGGTAGGTGTATTTATTGGTTCGGGTATTGGCGGTGTTACCGGAATTGAAAAGGGCCACGACGCTTACTTACAGGGCGGACCCCGAAAAATTTCGCCCTTTTTCGTCCCTGCTAATATTATCAATATGATTTCGGGAAACTTCTCCATCATGTTCGGCCTCAAAGGTCCCAATCTGGCCATAACCACCGCTTGCACCACAGGCACACATTGTATTGGTGATGCCGGTCGTTTAATAGAATACGGCGATGCCGATGTTATGGTGGCCGGCGGTGCTGAAATGGCGTGTTCTTATACCGGTTTAGGCGGGTTCTGCGCGGCTAAGGCCTTGTCGACACGCAATGATGACCCGGAAACGGCCAGTCGTCCCTGGGATTTGGATCGGGATGGATTTGTATTGAGCGATGGTGCCGGGGTTGTGGTCCTGGAAGAGTACGAACATGCGAAAAAGCGTGGCGCAAAAATTTACGCCGAATTGCTGGGCTTTGGTCTCAGTGGCGATGCGTATCATATGACGTCTCCTTCACCTATGGGAGACGGGGCGAGACGCTGCATGGAAAACGCTTTGAGAAATTCCGGTGTGAACAAGTCTGATGTGAATTACATTAACGCTCATGGCACCTCTACCAAAGCAGGCGATAAAGGTGAAACAGATGCTGTAAAAGGTTTGTTTGGAGATTTAGCTTATAAAATTCCCATGAGTTCCACCAAGTCCATGACCGGGCATTTGCTGGGCGCAGCCGGTGGTATCGAAGCCATTTTCACTGCTTTGGCTCTGCGAGATCAAGTGGCACCACCCACCATCAACCTCATCACCCCCGACCCGGAATGTGATCTGGATTATGTACCTCACACAGCAAGGGAACTGACCATGAACGTGGCAATCTCCAATTCCTTCGGCTTTGGCGGCACCAACGGAACCATCGTCTTAGGTAAAGCTGAGTAATTTAGTGAACTCATGCACCTGTCCGTGCTGATATCCTTTTTTTTGGCCGGTCGTATTTTAGCGAGTCGTTTTGCAAGTCGTAAGTTGCATCCCGATAACACATGATGCAACTTACGGCCGGCACCAAAAGTTCTGCTTTCATTCACAGCTATGATCTGAGCGCCCACTACGAAACAGATCTATTACAGTTACATCAACTGAATTCCCAACGCTATCCTTATTTGCTGGAATCTGTCGCTCACAGTTCCGCAAACGGACACTACGATATACTGTTCGCCTTTCCTCAATTCAGTTTGGTTCTGGATCCTCTAAACGGATTACACTATACAGCCCACGGACCGGATGCAGAACCGGACATACCGCAAAATGCTTGTGCTCAAACCTTTCTGGATGAGTTTGACTATCGATTTAAACAGAACCGCGTGGATGAGGGTGGGAAGGACCTTGGTGTTCCATTTTTGGGTGGCTGGTTTGTTTATTTGGGTTATGAGTTGGCGCAGCAAATTGAGCCGGTTTTGCAGTTGCCGCAGCCGGATCGTGAACCGGTGGCTTACGCTACCCGAATTCCGGTAGCCATTGTTCGTGACGCCCGCCTCAAGCGGCTATTGTTGGTATGGGAATCCTCTTTTGCACTGTGTTCGCAAATAAGGGATCAGGTGTTACAGGATCTTACAGAGGCCACAGCCTCGTTGCCGGGCGACAGTGTTTGCAACAACGTTGAGGAAGAAGAACCGCAACGGTATATTTCCAGCGTTAAGGCCATTAAGTCTTACATTAAGGAAGGCGACGTGTTTCAGGTAAACCTGTCACGCCGATGGAATATGGAATTTAACGGCGACTATACCCAGCTCTATCGCCGATTGCGCCGTCATAATCCTGCTTCTTATTTTGGACTGGCCAAATTCCAGCAGCATATTATTATGAGTTCTTCACCGGAACGTCTGGTTCGCGTTACCGGCGATGTGGTGGAAACCAGGCCCATAGCCGGTACGCGCCCCACGGCCCATATAGCCGCGGACGATAGTGCTTATAAATCCGAATTGATGTCACATCCAAAGGAACGTGCCGAACACGTGATGTTGATTGATCTGGAACGCAACGACCTTGGACGCATTTGCCGTCCGGGCAGTATCCATGTTAACGAACTGATGGTGTTGGAATCCTATGCCCATGTGCATCATATTGTCTCCAACATCAAGGGGCGCTTGTTAAAGGGAACCACACCCGGTGAGGTGATTAAGGCCGTGTTTCCCGGAGGCACTATTACCGGTTGCCCTAAAGTCCGGTGTATGGAAATCATTGCCGAACTGGAACAGCAGGCACGAGGTGCCTATACCGGCTCCATAGGATATATCAATCATAACGGTGATATGGATTTTAATATTTTGATTCGGACGATGAAACTATGCGACAACCATTTGAGTTTGCGTGCCGGTGCCGGAATTGTGGCTGATTCTGAGCCACAATGGGAATTGGAAGAAACCAGGGCCAAAGCCAGGGGTATCTTGTTGGCTTTAGGTTTACTTAAATGATCTAACGCCAATATGACTTTAACCCAGTTAATCAACGGTAGACCCGAAGATCAAATTTCCGCATCTGACCGGGGATTGTTCTATGGTGACGGTCTTTTCGAAACCGTACGGGTTCAACAGGGTCACCTGTGTTTATGGTCGTTACACCTGCAGCGCCTCCGTTCCGGTTGTGAGCGATTGGGGATAGCCGTGCCGGATTCGACCCTGTTAGAGCACGAAGCCGTATCATTGCTTTGTGGAGAGGATTTGGAAGTCATAAAAATAATAGTGACACGGGGCGTAGGGCAGCGGGGATTTGCTGTTACCGGTACTGAATCACCCACAAGAATTGTGATGCACCAGAAGTTTCCTCGCTATAAGTCCGATTTTTGGCGTTCAGGTATCCGCATGCGCTTTTGCCGGACTCGACTGGCTATACAACCGGCATTAGCAGGGCTAAAACACCTGAATTGTTTACAGCAGGTACTGGCCAGAAGGGAATGGGACGACCCGGAAATCCAAGAGGGCATCATGCTAAACAATGACAATGAAGTAGTGGAAGGTTGTATGAGCAATATTTTTCTGGTGAAAAACAACCGTATTATGACTCCGGACTTATCGTTATGCGGTGTTGCCGGAGTTATGCGTCACCATATATTGAAATTGGCTCAAGACCTGGGAATTGAGCTCGATATTACAAGCGTGACGCCACAAGACTTGCGGGATGCAGAGGAAATATTCGTCAGTAACAGTTTGATTGGGGTTTGGCCCGTACGACAGTTGGAACAACATCTGTATACTGTAGGTCCCATTACACAAGAGATTATGGAACGATTACAATATTTCCGGTAACCATTTCTGGTAACTTTTATGGTAACCCACAGAGATAAGAACGATTTATGAAAAATGTTGTTTACAAACTGGTCGGAGCGGGCGTTTTAATCGGGAGTTTGGCTGGGGGTTGGGTTTACATGGCGTTTGATCGGTTTTTAAACACACCCATGCAGACACTGGCCGAAGGTCAAGCAGTGGAAATTAAATCCGGGCAAACCCTCACGCATTTTTCCAAAAATCTTTTTGAACAAAAAATTATCGATCATCCTCGATATTTGGTTTGGTATGGGCGGGTGATGGGTAAGGCGGACAAGATCAAAGTGGGTGAATATTTCATCAACAGGGATATGACGCCGAAAACTCTGTTCGATAAAATCACCCGCGGCCAAACCATTCAGTATTCCGCTACCTTTGTGGAAGGCTGGACCTTTAGGGAGTTAATGACCGAGTTACAAAAAAACCCCAATCTGAAACATACCTTAACCGATCTCAGTGCCAAGCACGTGATGGCTTCTCTGGGATTGGAAGGGACACACCCTGAGGGCTGGTTTTTGCCGGACACTTATAATTTTCCCCGCGGTACCACGGATGTGGAATACCTACAGCGCGCCTATAAAGCTATGAAGCAATATTTGGAGACCGAATGGGAAAAACGTGCCGCCGGGTTACCCTATAAAACATCCTATGAAGCCTTGATTATGGCGTCCATTGTGGAAAAGGAAACCGGCCTGGCCAGTGAGCGTCCCACCATTGCCGGTGTTTTTGTTCGGCGGTTGCAAAAGGGGATGCGCCTACAAACAGACCCTACGGTGATTTACGGCATCGGGGAAAAATTTGACGGCAATATACGGCGTCGAGATTTACTTAAAGATACCCCGTACAACACCTATAGACGTCATGGTTTGCCGCCTACGCCGATTGCGATGCCGGGACGGGAGGCCATTTATGCGGCGTTACATCCTGAGGATGGTAATAGTCTGTATTTCGTGGCTAAGGGGGATGGTAGCCATGTGTTTACCGGTAATTTACGCGATCACAACAATGCGGTCATAAAGTATCAATTAGGGGGAAAGGCACGCCCTTTTTCATCCATGCCGAAGGTTCCCAAAAAGGTCTCACAATCCAAATGAGGTGGATTTCAAAATAATTTACCGAGTTTCATAAAAATGAATCGGAATAAACTGAGGTAGGTTTAAATAATGCGGGGGAAATTCATTACTATCGAAGGCGGCGAAGGTGCCGGTAAAAGCACGGCCATGGGCGTTATACAGGATGCTCTCACAAACGCCGGGATTACCTGTGTGAATACCCGAGAACCCGGTGGTACTGCAATCGGCGAAACACTGCGGGCGCTGTTGTTGGACAAAGCCAACGGTGAAATTGCTCAGGATACTGAATTGTTGCTTATGTTTGCCGCCAGAGCCCAACACCTCGCCGAGAAAATTCAACCGGCTTTGCAGCAAGGGCACTGGGTGTTATGTGATCGGTTTACCGATGCCAGCTACGCCTATCAAGGTGGTGGCCGAGGCATGGATTGGGCACGGATTGCCCAACTGGAACAATGGGTTCAGGGGGAATTGCGACCGGATTTGACCTTGTTATTAGATTTGCCCGTGACCACGGGATTGCAACGGGCGGCGGGACGAGGGGAGTTGGATCGGTTTGAGCTGGAGCGATTCGAGTTTTTCGAAAAAGTCCGCAGCGCCTATTTAGAGTTGGCGCAACAGCACCGCGCCCGGTTTCGTGTCATTGACGCGGGTCGGCCGCTGGATCAAGTCCGGCAGCAGTTGATTGCGGTGGTGAATACCTATATAAACACGGTATGACAGTGGAAACGGCACAGCATTCATTGAGACAACAAGAGCTGTATTGGCAAAAATCTCAGTGGCAGGAAGTGATAGCCCGTGTTCAAAACGGGACACTGCCGCACGCTTTATTACTCGCAGGTGATGCGGGGCTGGGTAAAGGTCTTTTTGCCGAAACTTTGGCGGCTGTGTTGTTGTGTGAGCAATCACAAGCTGGTGAGCAAGACGCCTGCGGCCGATGTCATTCCTGCGCCATGATCCAAATGGGCTCGCACCCGGATCTGCTTTACATTACTCCACAAGAGGATGGCAAGGCCATTACCGTCGATCAAATACGTGAAATGGGGCGCTATCTCAGTCTCAAAAGTCACGGCGGGGGGTATCGTGTGGTGGTGGTAAACCCGGCGGAGAATATGAACCGATTCGCAGCGAACAGTCTTTTAAAAACCCTGGAAGAACCGGGTGAGGGCACAGTCATATTGTTGGTCAGTCACCAGACCGGCCGTTTATTGCCCACCATTCGTAGCCGTTGTCAGAGTATTCAATTCAAACTGCCGCCGGCAGCGGCATTACAGCAATGGTTACAACAAGGCCAGGGTTGGGATCCGGAAACGGTACAATCCCTGGTGTTTTTAGCTCACGGTTCACCTTTGCAAGCACTGAACTATGGTCACAATGGTGCCTTAACCCTGGCACAACAAGTATTGACCGACTTTCAAGCGGTTGCAGCGTTGCGACAAGATCCTGTTTCTGTAGCGAAAAAATGGTTGGATCAGGATGTGTCAGCGGTGTGTCAATGGCTCATTTCCTGGACCATGATGATGATTCGGCTCAAGTCCTGCGGCCAAGTACCCGATAATAAGGCCGTAACGGACCAATTGCCGCTGGCGAAGCAATTGCAAATGTTATCGGAAAAGGTACACTTAAAAGCCTTATTTGCTTATTTCGATAAAGTAACGGAATGTTACAGGCTGTTGAATAGTCAAGTGAATACCCAGCTTATGTTGGAGGATTTACTGATTTACTGGCGTAGGATAAATACGGTAACGACATAACTACGGTAACGACATAACTACGGGATTTGTAATGGCTGATGCACGACAAGGCGGCATACTGTCGCTGGCGATCAAGGATAAAAGTTCTCTGTACACCGCATATATGCCGTTTGTGAAAAACGGCGGCTTGTTCATCCCTACCAATAAAAAGTACAAATTGGGTGACGAAGTCTTTATGTTGCTGACTTTGATGGATGAAAAGGAAAAAATTCCCGTTGCCGGCAAAATTGTCTGGATCACGCCACCGGGATCTCAGGGGAACCGAACCGCTGGGATTGGGGTCCAATTCAGCGATCAAGATAAAGGTGCTGTGCGTAATAAAATAGAAACCTATTTGGGTGGGGCTTTAAAATCGGATCGACCCACTCACACGTTATAGCCGGCTGATTTACAGTCGTCTGTATCACAGTCGACTGGTTCAATAAGAAAAACAAAAATAACTCATTTCAAGGATCTTCATGTCTACCTTATTAGTTGACTCTCATTGTCATTTGGATTGTTTGGAACTACAAAACTGGGATAACGGCGTCAGTGGCGTTTTAGCGGATGCGCGCGAACACGGTGTGGGACATTTTTTGTGTGTATCCATCGAATTGGATGCCTTTCCCGGTCTGTTGGAAATGGCCTCGGCCCATCAGGAGGTTTCTGTTTCCATGGGAGTCCATCCCAATGTGAAATTGGAACAAGAGCCTGAACTGGAACAGCTGATACAGCTCGGACGGGATGATCGTGTGGTCGCCATTGGTGAGACCGGCCTGGATTATTTTCGCAGCGAAGGTGATTTGGAGTGGCAAAGGGAACGCTTGCGTCGACATATTCGTGCCGCTAAAGAACTAAACAAACCCTTGATTATCCATAATCGGGAATCCAGTGCGGATACGATGCGCATACTCCGGGAAGAAGGTGCCGATTCGGTGGGTGGGGTAATGCACTGTTTTGTGGAAGACTGGGAAACGGCGGTGCAAGCCATGGAACTGAATTTTTATATCTCCTTTTCCGGCATTGTTACCTTTAAGTCAGCTACGGAATTGCAGCAGGTGGCCAAAAAGCTGCCTTTGGAAAAAATGCTGGTAGAAACCGACTCGCCTTATTTGGCACCGGTGCCGTTTCGGGGCAAAAAAAATCAACCCGCCTACGTGCGTTATGTAGCACAGCATATAGCGGATTTACGTTCATGCCACGTAGATGAGATCGCCGCGGCCACCAGTTACAATTTTTTCCAGCTGTTTAAAGGTGCTGTACCAACATTTTAAGATCAGGGTACGCGTATATTTTCACGGTCCAGCATTTGCACCAGCCGAATTAAAGGCAGTCCAATGAGCGTGTTGGGATCATCACCCTCCAGTTTCTCAAATAGACTGATACCCAATCCTTCGGATTTAAAACTACCGGCACAATGGTAGGGTTTTTCCCGGGTCAGGTAACGTTCAATCTGCTCCCCACTTAATTTGCGAAAATGTACTGTGAAAGGAACACAGTCCAACTGATAGTCTCCTGTCGCCGAATTGAGCAGACATAAGCCCGTGTAAAACACCACGGATTTGCCCGACATTTGTGACAACTGCTGCACCGCTTTTTCATGAGACCCCGGCTTGCCCAATACCTGCTTATCGAATGTGGCGGTTTGATCCGAGCCAATGATTAAAGCCTGTGGATGCCTTGGAGCCACAGCCAGCGCTTTCGCGTGTGCCAATCGAGTTACCATTTGCTCAGGGGGCTCCTTGGGTAGGGGGGCCTCGTCCACTTCAGGTGAGTCGGTGCTAAACGCCAAGGCCAGCTTTTGCAATAGCTGCTGTCGGTAGGGCGAGGTGGATGCAAGGACAATGCGGTGTTCCGGTGAGGTCATGGGAAAAACAAACTCCTGCTGACAAAGCGGGGGATTTTAACAAATTTTGAACAATTACCGTAGTTTTTCTGGCCTGCTGGGCGAGGTTTGACTACAATGAAACAGTACTTACTTGTTGCAGGGGGTTATGCTGCTATGATCCGCAGTCGTTTGATGGTTTTGTTGTTCTCGCTACTTGTTGCCGGGTCCGCTTTTGCAGAGGCCTGCAGTTATCGGGAAGCCATGATTGCGTATGAAAATGGCAATAAAGTAAGGGGCGATGCCTTAATGCGCATGGCGGCCAATGACGGCGATGTCCGGGCGCAGACCTTTCTGCACAACACCCGTTTGGCTCAAATAGAACCGGAAACAAAACCTCAACCTTTGCTGGCGAACTCAAGCCAGTCGGATCTAAACCGCTAGTTCGTCCACGGTATTATTTACGGCTGTTAGCGGCTATGGGCGCTGAGTAGTTGTGGATTGATATGATCCAGCCAACGATTCTTGCGCGCTTTGTTCAGAAAACGGGCAGCGTCAAGATCCCCTTTATCCGCGGCTCGTTTAAGCCAACGTACCCCTTCACGTGCTTGTTCCAGGTCGGAACGGCCGATATAAAGCAAGCCCAACAAATATTGCGCCGAAAGATTATCGGCGTCCGCGGCGCGTAAATACCATTGCTCTGCCATAGATTCGTTACGCAGTACTCCCCACGCATTCATATATGCCAACCCCACCAGAACCTGGGCGCCACTATGACCTTGTTGTGCCAGACTCTGCCACAACCGCAGTGCTTTCTCATGTTGCCCCTGATTGAACGCCGTTTGTGCTTCCAGCAACATATTGTCGTTGAATTCATTTTGTGAAGGGAGGGGGCTGTTACTCGCCTGTGCAGTGTTTAGTATAAAAAACAGTGCAACATATTTGAAAAGCGTCCGAATGTGTTTTAATCTTTGCATAAGTGTCCGTATTAGCGAAACAAAATTAAAGTTACTGAATAACAATTTCGTGAAGCAGTTCTCAGTTTTGAACAATGTTACAAAACCCGATGTTACAAAAACGTGTTACAAAAACGTGTTACAAAAACCGGCAATACCCACCGTTACAACAACCAAGCGTTGCAAGAACCCATGGCAAGTAGTGTTAGCACAACCAACGACAACAGCAGGATCGAGTGAGTTCCATTGACGCCCTGATCCAGCTCATGCAAGAATTGCGCGACCCGGTTAATGGTTGTCCCTGGGATTTGCAGCAGGACTTCCATACGATTGCACCGTACACCATAGAGGAAGCCTATGAAGTGGCGGATGCCATTGAGCGCGAGCAACCGCAAGAGTTGTGTGAAGAGCTGGGTGATTTATTATTTCAGGTTGTTTTTCATTCACATTTAGCTCAGGAACGGGGATGGTTTCAATTTTCGGACGTGGTCGCAGGCATTTGTCAAAAGCTTGTCATACGCCACCCGCATGTTTTTGGCACGGATGTAAAAAAATCGGCACAAGAACAAAGTGTGGACTGGGAAAAATACAAATCCCATGAACGCCAGGCTAAGAATTACACCAGTGAGATGGATGGGGTTGCCGCCAGTCTGCCTGGATTGCTTCGAGCAATAAAATTACAGCAACGGGCTGCGCGGCTGGGTTTTGATTGGAAAGACGTCGCCGGCGTCTTAGAAAAAATAGAAGAAGAAATGGTTGAAATCCGTTCAGCTCTGGAAATCAAAGACCCAAACCAAATAAGTGAAGAAGTGGGAGATTTATTGTTTTCCGTGGTGAATCTTGCACGCCATGTGCAAGCGGATGCAGAGACAGTCATGCGTCAGGCCAACCAAAAATTTGAACGAAGGTTCCGGCGTATGGAGCAGATGCTGGAAGCGCAGGGAAAGACCATTCACACAATGGCAATCAAAGACTTGAATGCGATTTGGGATGCGGTTAAGTCTGAAGAAAATAGGAACCAGGCCGTTAAATAGAATTCACGCAGGGATAGGCGGAGTCTCTTCTGTCGATACTTTCCAAAAACTGTTGCGTGCATCAATGAGTGCGAAAAGCACTAAGTTAAAATAGGTAAGGTAGAACAGAACATTGTCGAGTCATCGGGTTCTCATTGTGGTTATGACCATCTTGGCTGTGTGGGCCAGCTATTTCGGCGCCGTACAGAAAATGGAATGGCCGCTGTATAAGATTTTTGCACAATTGGCGCCGACCCAGGCAACTGACGCCAAAGTTGCGGTTATTGCCATCGATGACAAATCCATCAAAAGTAATGAGCAAAAACCTTGGGGTAGTGGGGAGTTGGCTAAGTTGGCCTCTACCTTGCGATCTTTCCGTGGCAAGTCGTTGGTATGGTTACCGCCGGTGGACGCGCACGACCTAAGCGCAGATATAGACACTGTGATGCAAAAGCTCAATCCAAAGGAGAAAAAGCAGTTCCAGCGACTCATTAGCGGTTTGGATAAGAACGGCACTTTGCTTCGTCTATTAGACAGAAAAAACGTGATTTACATGGTGCCCTATGCTGCCGGCAATGCACAACCGGGAACGGTAAAGGCGCCATCTCTGGAAGTGGACACGGTTATCAAGGATTCTGTACTCGGGCGGGCGCTGACGTTTATCTATGCAATGCCGCAAACTGAATATAGCGTAAACAATGCACAAACCGACTTGTTTAAATCGGCTCGCAATGGCTTCTATCCGGCGCCAGAGCACGGTGCAACAATTGTGCAGGAGCCTTTGATAATCAAACTTCAAGACAAATATTTTCCCAGTGCGGCTTTACAGGTTTTGGCACTGATTAATGGCGCAACACAGAAAAAAATTCAATTCATACCCAGTGAAGGGGTGCGGGTACAAGGACAGATGTTCGCGACCGATCCGGCGTTTAATGTGGTTCCCAGACTGGGTGAAGCTAAATTTGACAAATCCATAGTCCCTGTATATTCCGCTATAGATGTTGTGACAGGAAAGATTAAAGCGGTGGAATTAAATGAATTTGATGTGCTGGTGGTAGGGCAGTCCCACGCAGACACGGCAATGGTCAAATTGTATTCCGGCGACAAAAGTTCCTACCCGGTTTGGTTTGCTAATCTGGTGAACACCTTGGTCCAGGGCAATGTGGTAAATGTGCCTTATGGGTCCCATGTGATTCAACGGTGTTTGATCCTTGTGGTTGCCCTTTATTTTATTTTTCTTCCATTACGTTTGCGTGGTTACGTGGGTTTGGCATTTTCCGGTTTTTTGGCCGTGTTAATGATTAACGCCATGTTTTTTTCCATGTTCTTATATACCAGTTGGTTAAAAATAACCATCCCTGTATTGTTTTTAGTTGTTGGACATTTAATTGTTGCATTTCATTTTAAATTGACCATGGCGTTTAAGTCTTTGCAGTTGGAAGCCGCTAATGCCTATCGAGAGTTGGCTTTAAATGAGCAAACTCATGGTAATTTAGATAAAGCCTTTGCTTATATGCGTAAGTGTCCAATGGATAAGAAACTTTTAGAATGTCTTTATAATTTAGGGATTGAATTTGAGAGTCGTCGGCAGTTTCGTCAGGCGGTTGCAGTCTATGAATACATTTCACGAAAAGATTCCAACTATCGTGATATCCAGGAACGCAAAGCCAGACACCAGACTGTATCCAGTCCCAATTTGTTAAGTCGTACCAGTACACCGAATACAGCGGCGACGCTGGTGGTGGATCATCCCAATGTTGCTCGTCCTGTCCTGGGGCGGTATCAAGTCGAAAAGATAGTAGGGCAAGGAGCGATGGGTACCGTCTACTTGGGAGTGGATCCTAAAATAGGCCGCACGGTTGCTATCAAAACCCTGGCCTTGTCTGAAGAATTCGACCAAAAACAATTGGAAGATGTCAGACGGCGTTTCTTTCGTGAGGCTGAAACCGCCGGTCGATTAAATCACCCCAATATAGTCACCATATATGATGTGGGTGAGGAGCACGATTTGGCCTATATCGCCATGGACTTTATCACCGGTGATGGTCTGGACAATTTTGTACAAGGCGAAACTTTACTGAGCATCGATGAAGTGTTTCAAATCGGTGTGGAAGTGGCCGAAGCGTTGGACTATGCCCATGCGCAAAATGTGGTTCATCGTGACGTAAAACCGGCGAATATTATTTATGACCCCAAAACCCACGCCATAAAAGTAACGGATTTTGGAATCGCCTGCCTGACGGATACGAGTAAAACCCGTACCGGAACTATTATGGGCAGTCCTTCTTATATGTCCCCGGAACAATTGGAAGGCACGGATGTGGATGGACGTTCCGATTTGTATTCTCTGGGAGTGACTTTGTATCAATTGTTTACGGCAACGTTACCATTTACTGCGGATTCCATGTCTTCCTTGGCGTATAAAATTGTCAAAGACAAACCCAAGGGTATTCGTCAAGTCCGTGCTGAGCTTCCGGTATGTCTGAGCCGGGTAATTAATAAAACCCTTGAAAAAAATCCGGATGACCGCTATCAAAATGGTGCGGAGCTTGCAAAAGCATTACGTCGGTGCGGAGGTTTATAGTTTCGACTTTTCGTTCCGATAATAAACCAAGGCCCGGCAAAAGCCCTGTAACGGGTTCAGTTTCATCAGTTTAAGCTATAGACAGAGTGCAAAATGGCGAAAATAGTACACAGACGAGAAGGCGTAATTGTTGGCGAATACCCCTTGAAAAAAGGTCGAATTATGATTGGCCGACGTCCGGAGTGTGAAATTTGCATTGATGATATTACGGTGAGTGGAAATCACGCTTCTGTAACAGTTAAACCCAGTGACTACATGGAAGGCTTGAACGACATCGTTATCGAGGATCAAGGCAGCACTAACGGTACAATCGTCAACGGTCGCAATATCAAACGGCATTTTTTCAAACACGGGGAAATCGCTTTTATCGGTACCCACGAATTGACCTTGATTGACGAAAAAACGCAGGCTTTTGAGACCACGCAAGTCATTCTTCCGGATCATTGATCCCGTCGACTAAAATACAGCGGGATTGTCAGACAATAACTACATCAGAAAGTGTGGGTTAAGGTTTTCTTTGGTAAAGAATTTCTAAGATACTGAAATATAGCGTTAAAACATTTAAATCCAAGAAAAATCCTACAGTATCATAGGAAATATCCTAGTTATAAACGGGTAAATTAAGAAGATTTTAAGCCTTTGCTAATGTTGTTGCGATAGCATGACGGTCCAAGCTGACAGGGGTTTTAAGGGCGGCTGGTTGATTTGTCTGCGGTGCAGAATCGTACCTAATTTTATATTTACGGTCCTAAGTTCACATTTATCCATTCACAACCATCCTAGGAATCATCGCTCGTAACCCATAAGGAGTTCCGGGCAATTGCCTGCTGCTCAGCACTTTTTTCGATTAACGGCTGCTAAGGTGTTACATGGCCTTATTGAACGTAAAAAACTCGCTGAGTGTTGCGATTTTAATGTGGGTTTGTGTTTTTTGTACTTTTTCATTCCAGGTCCAGGCACAGGCCGATTTTGATCATTTAGACACTGGGTTTCCTTTAGATGGGGTGCATGCAGAACTTGCATGCGACAATTGTCACATAGGCGGGGTGTATGATGAGCTGCCTACTGTGTGTGCGGAATGTCACAATGGCACCATTGCTTTGGGTCAGCCTTCCAACCACATCCCGGTTACATTGCCCTGTGATCGCTGTCACACAACAGATGGTTTTCAAGTCAGTGGCACTCAATTATTTGACCATAGTGGTATTGGGACCAGTAATTGTGCCGCTTGCCACAACAGCGTCAATGCCGGCGGTAAGCCGGCGAACCATATTCTGACTCAATCCGATTGCGGTTTGTGCCATGGGGTGGACAGTTGGTTCGTCAGCTTGTTTGACCACACCAATCAGGATACGGGTACTTGCTCCCGTGCCGGGTGTCATAGTGGTTTAAACAAAGCTCTCAACCATCCCCTAACCACAGATGCCTGTGAGTTTTGCCATATATTTGTGTCCTGGTTGCCCTATATTCAACCATTGGATCATTCCCAAGTGTTGGGTAGTTGTAGTTCAGGTGGGTGTCACAACGCAGCGGATAAATCACCGGCACACCCGCTGACCAGCAATGTTTGTGAGGCCTGTCATAGCTCAGGTCGGTGGCTGCCGTTGCAAACACCCATTGCCCACAGCCATACGGTCGATGTCTGTATAAATTGCCACAATGGAACTATTGCTACGGGAAAATCGTCACTACACCCGGTGACGGTAACGGATTGCGCTTTGTGCCACCAATCCGGTGCAGCCTTTCTAAATTTGCGCCTGCCGTTGGACCACAATGCCATCATTCAACCCAACTGTGCCAGTTTGGGATGTCATAATTCCAATGAAAAACCGGTGGTACACCCACCCAGCAGTGATGCCTGCGAATTGTGTCACGTCACCACTTCTTGGCGGGATGTGACTTTGGCTCCATCACATTCCTACACTACGGGTTGCACCAATGCCGGGTGTCATATCCAAGCACCCGTGCATCCTGCTACGGTACCCAATTGTGAGAACTGTCATACCTATCCTTTGTGGGCCGATTTAACAACTTTCGATCATGTTTTCACCAGTGCCGGCTGTACCAGTTCCTTATGTCATGATGGGGCAAGCAGTCGTACCTTTAAATCTGCAGCACACCCCGTTACCAGCAACGCCTGTGAGCTGTGTCATACTAACAGTACTTGGAGACCGTTGTTGTTGCCTTTTGCTCACACCGAAACCACGGATCTCTGCCAAAATTGCCATAATGGCACCGTCGCTACCGGAAAAGGGGCATTGCATCCGCAAACTACAAATACCTGCGATAGTTGTCATCAAGTGGGTGTCAGTTGGTTGAGCATTCTAGTGCCCTTCGATCATACCCAGGTCACCAATATTGCAGCGACTTGTAAAGATTCCGGATGCCACACTACAGCAGATGAGGGCGGGCACGGAAATTGTGGAGTAACCAATCTGGACTGTGTCTTGTGCCATAACACCTCCGGTTGGTTAAACAACCCGGACTCAACCTTGTGTGGTACTACCGGGGGTGGAACAGTTCCACCACCAACCGGTGGAGGAGGCGGTGGCACCGTGGGTGGTAATAACGCACCCACAGCGGTGATCACCGGTCCCGCCACGGGATTTTGCAATACTAACTATACGTTTGATGGTACTTTGTCCGCAGATCCGGAAAATGATCCTCTAAACTATACTTGGACCATTGGCACGGCTATATTAACCGGCCCCTTTGCCACCCAAAGCTTTAACGCAGCGGGCACCTATATTGTGACTTTGGTGGTCAATGATGGCCAGTTGGATTCGCTGCCCGTGGATCACACTATTGTGATCAGCGGTGGTATGGGTTGTGGTATGTAACCAAAACAGCGAAGTTGGGCAACACTCTGACTACGCATACGCTCCGTAGGGTTTTGGGTTCTGCGGAGTGTATGGTTAAGAAAAACTAAGCAAAAAACCTACGTAAAATTCAATATATCCTACAAACAAATCAGCCACTTCCTAGCTCGTTCTCGGTTAAACTAAGGCGCAATTAGAAATCGTGCGGTTGCAGCCGAGTATTAGCAGAGTTTCGACATAGAATTTAAGCGCGAATGCAAGGTCTCAGGTCCTTGGCGTTAAAAATCAAAGACTAAAAGAAACTCTTGTTGCATCAGCCGAGCAAAAAGCAGTTATGACTTATGGGAATTTTACTACTTAACCACAAGCATTGTGGCTAAGTAGTCAAACACGCAATGTTAGTAGTGGTGGATTCGGTATAGGAAGTACGGGCGGTACAGGTCCACTAAATTTCCCACTACAAAAAAACTCACGTCATAACTGGGGGCAGTGGCGCTACCTCAGAGAGTTCCGGGTTATTGGTTACTCGCTGGCGTAACGCTATCCAAACATAAGAGAAACCATTCGGTGACTTGTCGTTTCCGGAGTGGGTTTACTGTGTTTGTGTCCCGGGCTTTGTAATTCTCTACGCAGTTGGCGGGAAGTATGGGGGATGCGGTTTGAAGTTTGGGAAGACATACCCAAGTAGGGCACAGATTCAATCAAACGTTAAGGCACAGCCGCTGGGTGTTATAGGGCTTGTTGTCTGTGTGATATTAATACTCAGCCTGGTGCCAATGTCATTGTTGGCTGCAGACACGACTGAGTCTGCCGCATTGCCTGCTTTCGATCATCTGGAAACCGGCTTCGCTCTGGAAGACGCTCACGCCGACATTGATTGCGACCAATGTCACATCAACGCCAACTTCGAAGACGTACCGGTTACTTGCGAAGAGTGTCATGACGGCTTGTTTGCCATAGGCAAATCTCCGGATCACCTTCAGACCAATGCCAGCTGCGAAGCTTGCCATTCCACCCGAGGATTTGTGTTTAGCGCGGCGCAGCTGTTTGACCACAGTGTGGTGGGGCATTCACCCTGCCGCGACTGCCACAATGGAAAAATCGCCACAGGTAAGCGCAGTGATCATATTTTAACGGTAGATGATTGCGGTGCCTGTCATTTAACATCAACCTGGCGTATAGGCGATTTTGACCACAGCTTGGTGGATACCAGTACCTGTACCGGTATGGGATGTCATAGTGATTTGGAAAAAACACCGAGCCATCCCATTACCACCAGTTCCTGCCAGTTTTGTCATACCCCTGCAGGCTGGTTACCGTATACCACACCATTAAATCACGCCCATGTAATCGGTAGTTGCGGTAATGCCGGTTGCCATGACGGTACCGGTTTCGGGCAGGGTAAAGGGACGACACATCCACAAACCACCAACGCCTGTGAAGCCTGTCATAGTGTTGCCGGTTGGTTACCCGTTCAAGTGCCGATAGATCATTCACAGATTCTAAGCCCAACGTGTATCACTGCCGGTTGTCACAGTCTCAATGAAAAACCCGCTATCCATCCTCCCACTACCGATGCATGTCATTTGTGTCATGAAGGCGGACGTTGGATTCCGGTATTAACTCCGTTCCCCCATGACCAAGCGGATGTCACCAATTGTGCAATAGCAGGATGTCATGCTGATACGGATAAACACGCAACTCATCCGCCTACCACGGCGGCATGTGAACGCTGCCACAGCACTACGGCTTGGATGCCCTTTATAGTACCGTTTGATCATTCTCAGGCTCTGAGTAACACCTGTGAAACATCCAATTGTCATAGCGCAGCAGACAAATCGGTAAATCATCCTCCGACTAACGATTTCTGCAGTATGTGTCACCACACACTGGGTTCCTGGCTACCGGTATTGTTTGATCATAACCAGGTCACCGGTAATTGTGCCTCGATTGGCTGCCACAACGGTCAGGGAATACCAACCTACAAATCACCGCAGCATCCGCCCACAACAGAGGCTTGCGAACTGTGCCACAGCTATCCCGATTGGTTAGTTCCTAATTTACCCTTTGATCACAGTGCAATATTGGCCGGCACCGGTTGTACTGTTATGGGTTGTCATACTGCCGCCGATAAGGGGCCGAACCATCCGGCGGTTACCACGGATCAATGTGAACTTTGCCACCAAACCACATCTTGGTTGCAAATTAATACGCCCTTCGATCACTCATTGACGCTGGAAACCAGCTGTAATGCAGTAGGTTGTCATACGGCAACGGATAAATCCGCCAACCATCCGCTGACATCAGATATTTGCGGGGCTTGTCACGTCAATACCGCCTGGCAGTCCTTGATCGTACCTTTTGACCATAGCCAGACCAGTGATGTTTGCGGGCGTTGCCACAATGGTCAAATCGCTCCCGGAAAATCCATGCAGCATCCGGCAACCACCGATGCATGTGAGGCTTGCCATCTGGCGGGAGCTTGGACACCCTTGTTGCTGCCATTCCGCCATGATCAGGCAAATGTGGCCTCCTGTGTATCCTTCGGTTGTCACAGCGCGGCGGATAAAACCCCCAACCACCCGGCAACAACGAATGTGTGTTCAGCCTGTCACGTGGCCGGTTTGTGGATTCCGGTGCGTACCCCCTTCGACCATAGCCAAAGTCTTGAGGTGGATTGTACCGCTGCGGGTTGTCATAGTGCGGCCGATAAATCCACCCTGCATCCCGGTACAACGGATATTTGTCAGGCTTGCCATACAGCAGGGCAGTGGATACCGGTTATCATTCCGTTTGATCATAACAACGTAACACAGCCCAATTGTGTCAGTACCGGGTGTCACAGTCCTGCGGATAAATCCGCGAATCATCCGCCTACTTCCGATTCCTGTGAGTTTTGTCATATACCCGGTAGTTGGGCTGCCGTCAGGTTTGATCATACGTTCACTACCGGTTGTGCCCAGGCAGGCTGTCATGACGGCACAAATCCGGCTATCGGTTTTAAAGCACCTACCCATCCACCCACATTGGACGTGTGCGAAGGCTGTCATGCTTATCCTTTATGGTTTCAAATTCGCATGGACCATACGTTTACGACCGCAGCTTGTGGCTCAGCGGGGTGCCACGATGGCGCCAGTGCCCGTACCTTTAAGTCGGCCCTGCATCCCATTACCAGTAACTTATGCAGTGCATGCCATAGCACTGCGGCATGGCGACCGCCGCTATCGCCCATTGATCACAGTCAGACCACGGCATTGTGCGATAGCTGTCATAATAATGTGATCACCACCGGGAAAGGGACAGGGCATATAGTTACCGCTTTGGTTTGTGATGCTTGCCACAGTACGACCGCTTGGCGACCGGCATTTTTTGATCATAGCTTTGTCACGGGACAGGCTTGCGCGCAAGCGGGCTGTCACGATGGCCTGAGTGGGCCTACTTATAAATCGGGGACTCATCCTTTGACCTCGGAGCGCTGCGAGGCTTGTCATAGTCCTGCCAGCTGGGCGCCCACATCCGTTAACCATAATGAACTTCTATCCCAGCAGCTGTGCGAGGCCTGTCATGCCTTGCCGGGAGGACACTGTGATACGGGTGGGGCGGATTGTGGTGCTTGTCATAGTATCAGTAGCTGGGCGAATCCCTCTAGTTGTATCTCAACAGTGCCGCCACCACCGACTACACCACCACCACCGCCAACAGGCGGAGGCACACCGCCACCACCACCACCACCGCCAACAGGTGGAGGCACACCGCCACCACCACCGCCAACAGGTGGAGGCACACCGCCACCACCACCCACGGGTGGGGGCATGGGCGGAGGCACGGGCGGTATGGGCGGAGGCACCACACCGCCGCCGCCACCACCACCACCACCACCGCCACCCACGGGTGGAGGCATGGGCGGAGGCACGGGCGGTATGGGCGGAGGCACACCGCCGCCGCCGCCACCACCCAGCGGTATGGGAGGAGGCGGTGGTGGTATGGGCGGAGGCACACCACCGCCACCACCACCACCCAGCGGTATGGGAGGAGGCGGTGGTGGTATGAACGGAAA